>TARA_R110001606_G_scaffold43231_2_pt1 | contig 280268 bp, 261 predicted proteins | sample TARA_R110001606 | Tara Oceans TARA_R110001606 (sample SAMEA4398315) | marine metagenome | biome: Polar Biome; feature: [SRF] surface water layer (ENVO:00010504); material: water (ENVO:00002006), including particulate matter (ENVO:01000060) such as... | depth 5 m | reverse complement strand
ACCTGACGCATGCGCCATCAGGTTCATTGTATAGTTATTTCTAAAGACTATTGGCTCGTAATTGGCACTCCCCACACCCGCAACTTCAAATTTGGTTTGAGGTGTAGAAGTCCCTATACCAATTTGGTCGTTAACGGCGTAAATGGGTCCTTCATTTTTGTTAAAATAGTTGGAATTAATAGCAGTTGCGGCGCTTGTTTGTGTCGTTCCATCAGGAAACTTTATCCCGCCGGAAGTTGAGTGAATAGTACCATTGACTGTCAAAGGTGCCCCGGGGTTAGGTGTGCCAATACCGATGTAGCCATTATCGGCAATCCTCATCCGTTCAACCCTTTCAACACTATTTGTGGATGTGGTCTCAAAGCGAATATTTGAAGGGTAACTCCCGGCACCAGCGCCGGCGCCAACAAACATTTGAATTCCAGTAGTTCGTTGATATTGTCCGTCCAGATAGGCCCTTCCGTAGACGCCACCGATCCGATCACCTCCAATGACGTTTTGAGGGGCCGCATAGGTTCCCCTGGATCTGTTGGCCACAAAAGATGCGTTGAGGAAGTCAACATTGCCAGAAGCATGTGCCAGAAGATTCATTGTATAGTCGTTACGGAAAATAATGGGTTCAAAGTTACCACTACCATCTCCCGCCAGTTCAAAATTTGTTTGAGGTGCCGCAGTTCCTATCCCAATATACTCCTCATCACTCGCATATATTGGCCCATCATTTCTATTGAAATAGTCGCTATTAAAGCTTGCAACTGTTGCTGCAGACGTCTGTACGCTGCCATCGGGGAATTTAATACCTCCTACGGTTGATTCCACAACTCCCTCCACCGAGAGTCTTGAAGTCGGGCTGGTGATCCCAACCCCTACATTACCTTCCTCGGTGTATATTGGACCCTCTGTTGTATTAATCAAATTGTCAGGCATTGCTGCTGAAATTTGAACGCTCCCGTCGGGAAATTTCAGACCACCGTCTGTAGTCTCGATCTGACCAGCAACGGTTAGCTTGGATGAAGGGTTATTTGTCCCAACACCTACCTTTTCATCAGTTGAAATTCCTTCACTTCCTGTTTCCCAAACATTATCTCCTGACCTTTTGGCATACAGCGCAATAGGGACTGCCAAAATCTGAGTTGTTCCCAATTCCACAAAATCTGAACTACCGGAGAGCCTGATTTCCACCTTCAAAAAGAAAAGATCGTCTCCCCATTCGATGGACGAAAACTCTCCGGAAAGTATTTCACCATTGCCTACAGGAAGGCTTACCGTTCCGAATGCGCTGGTTGAGGTTGAATGAATTTCCTGATAAATCATATCACCCGAGAAATCGCCCTTTAGAATACCCAATTGAATAGACAGACTTGTGTTACCCATCGGCTTACCATCTGAATCTCTAATCACCGCCTGATAGTTAAAAAAATCCTGGGCACTAGCTCGATTAATAATCAGCGTCATTAGGAGCACAATAATGAGTTTGGAAAGGATAGGTGTTCTCATTTTACTTTCGTCATTTTTTCGATTGAAAGGAGCTTACCATTTTGCTCCAGTATTATCATATATAATCCTGGCAAAAGGCCGGATGTTTCTAGCAAGAACTCATCTTGCCAAAAAGTCGTTTGAAGCACAATATTGCCTGAGGTGGTATAAATCCTAGCATTTACAGGTTGCTGCTTAAGCTTATCTTCTGTGGCAGCCTTTAAAACAATAAAATCTGTAAATGGATTTGGATAAACCTTTATGGCCTGAGATAAAACGAGGCTTGCTCCTGCTGGAGTTTCCACTAATTGAAATTGCTGAAATCCTTCACTAACGACCAGGTTACCAGCAGAATAGACATTGGTAAATGGCTCTCCCACCGACCACTCAACGATCAGATCACCTGAACTGACGGCGCTAGACGCACCCCCTGAGTTAAGTGTTTGTATGGAAACAGTCTGCCCAAAACATCCGCAGGCTGTAAAAAAAATAAAGCCGACAAGCAACATACTTTTTAGCATGAATAAAAGTACACAATGTCAGTTAATTTAAAAGCGAAATATAATTTATAATTCTTTCTTCAGCTTTTCCATCCCATAATTCCGTTATTGCCCATCTTTTTTGATTTTCCTGCTTCAAATTTCCCCACACTCTCAATCAACTTCTTTCGATCAGAGTCCACCAGTTCATTGGTTCCACCATCGATTGTTTCAGGTCTCTATGTATTTTCTCTCTGGGTAATGCAGGGCACCTTTAGTTGGGTGGTTTCATCCTGAATACTACCAGAATCCGTAAATTACTCCAATCTCATCCCTCACCAAAACCATAAATTCCAAATAACAAAAAGGTTTTTCATAAACGATTGACCGGTCAAGAAATCTGTCTTGCTCTAGTTTTGCTCTGGTTCAGGTATGTACCGGGAAAATAATCTTTCAGGCTTTGCTGCCCTACTCAAAAAAGGTAAAATATTGGTCAGATTGTTCGGGCATCAACATTTGATGCCCTATACAAGGAAAGCACGTAGTAGGTTTTGGCCGGTAGTCCATCCCTTTCCCACACCCCCATAGATTTGAGCATATTCAGATTCTGGATAAGGTTATCGATCATGGTGACCCCAACAAAAAGTATGTTCTCACCTGAAACGTCCATCCTCACCGGATTGGCGGAAGCCCATTCGGTCGTCGTGATAAGATATTCGGCTAACCAATCGGTCACTATCCTGATTTGTATCCTCTGTCATGGCAATATCATACTGCCTAAAGCCTGTTTCCACATGCCCTACTTGAATCATCATTTTTTTTAGCAACTATTGTGCAGGCCATGGTGGAAGTGACCCTCCGACAATGACCACCAAGTCGGACGGATGAGTTGTTAGGTCTTTTCAAATGTCATCATGATCTTGCCGGTCTGGAAAGCGTGTGAATCGGAGCCTGCATTCAGATTGGCATCGGGCCCGGGAATTTCCGACTGGTCAAAAAAAGACCTATTCATGCTTAATTGTAGTGTTGAGCTGTACGCACTAATTGAAAAGCTAACTTCTTGCCTTCAGCCTGGAATTTCTTAATTGCCTTGATCGGGGAAGCTATCTTTCTGAAGTTAGGCCTAGCCCCTGCCACTAGTAACAGATTCAGGTTTGCCAAAAAGGATTGGGTTATTGAAAAAATTAAACTGAATTTTGACTTGAAGTAAGAAAGAAATGACTGTCACGAAAATCTTGATGTTCCTAAACGAACCCTATCCTGGCGACATAAGGGTTTTCAAAGAGTCGGACGCCCTGCTGAAGGAAGGGTTTGAAGTGCATCTGCTATGTCTCAGGAAGAATGCCACCCAGCCCTCAGATGAGAGGCTTGAAAACGGGCTTTTCATTCACAGGGTAGCAACGGACTCCAGTACTTTCCAAAAAGGCATATGGGATATTGTAATAGCTACTTTTTGGAAGCATCCCATATTTTTTCGCAGGGCCAGAAAACTGTTTCGCCAACATTCCTTTCAGGCTGTACATGTTCACGACCTGCCGCTTGCCCATACAGCATTCAGTCTTGCCGAAAAGTTCGGTGCTAGTAAAGTGCTTGATCTGCATGAAAACTATCCGGAAGCACTTGCTGTTTGGTTTCAGTGGAGAAAAAATCCTTTTATTCGACTTAAAAACAATATCTTCTTCAACTACGCCAAATGGTCCGGCTATGAGATTAATGCTGTCAAACGAGCCGATCATGTCATTACGGTCGTGGAAGAAATGAGAGATAGAATGGTTAAAGTAAGTGGAGAAAAGAATGGAAAATTCTCGATAGTTTCCAATACTGAGCGATCGGATTTCATCGAACAGGTCGACGATCCAGAGGTGTATGAAGACTGGAAAGAAGAATTCATTATCACTTATACCGGAAATGTTGGACCACACCGTGGAGTAGATACCGTCATAAAAGGGATGCAATACCTGACGGACATCAAAGACTGCAAACTGGTGGTGGCGGGCTCTATGAATGACGCCGTTAGAAATTACCTGAGCGGCCTTTGCGCCGAGCTTGATATTGAAAAAAACGTGAGGCTATTGGGATATCAGCCGTTTTCCAAATTTTTCTCTTTTATGAAAAATGCCAGTATTAACGTGATTCCACACAACAGCAACCCACATACCGACCACACCATACCTCACAAGCTTTTCCAATGCATGATGGTAGGAAGGCCGGTCATTGTTAGCTCATGCAAACCACTAAAACGGGTAGTCGAATCTGTTGAGGCTGGCAAGGTTTTTCAGGCAGGCAATGCTGAGGATTTTGCCTCGCAAGTGAGGGGACTTTACAACAATCGTATTTTAACGGAAAAGTTGGCAAAAAACGGACTCGGGGCTACATTGGAAGGCAAATACAATTGGGACACAGATGCCAGGACACTTGTTAACTATTACCAATCAATTGCTTAAAAAATGTTTCAAAGAATAAAGGCGAGGGAGAAAGAACTCGCCAAAAAAGATCGATTCAAGAAAACCCTGGGCTTTATGGCGCACGGACTGAATCCACCAGCCAAAATTCTCGATCTGGGCATTCCAAACGATCTTTCCAGATTTCTTGAAGAGAAGGGCTATCAGGTATCAAACACGAAAGGAGAAGACCTTGATGAACTCCCGGAGACAGTTGCACTGGACGGCTACGACGCCATTACGGCCTTCGAAATACTTGAGCACCTCGTAAATCCTTTGAGTGTCCTCAAAGCCATCAAAGCCGAAAAAGTTTACGCTTCCATTCCCCTTCAAATGCCATTCAGCAAGGCATACAGAAATAAGAATGATCCTTGGGACCAGCATTTTCACGAGTTTGAGGACTGGCAATTCGACTGGCTGCTCGACAAGGCCGGATGGGAAATTGTGCGAAGAGAAAAATGGAAAACAGTCGTGTTGACACCGGGTATCCGACCAATGCTGCGAAAAATCATCCCAAGGTACTACATAATCGAGGCCCGTCGTAAATAATCATGGGCGTAGTCATCCGGCAGAGCTTTATCACTACAGTGCTCACCTATGTGGGGGTGGTGATTGGCTATGTCAATGTGCTCATCCTTTTTCCAAAATTTCTGACGCCGGAAGAAATTGGCCTGGTGCGGCTAATTCCAAGTGCTGCCTTCCTCCTGCTACCGCTGGCCCAGCTTGGCCTCGCCCAATGCACCGTTCGCTACTATCCGGTGTTCGAAAAAAAGAAAAACGGCCCAGGCGAACTACTGGCCTTTGGGTTCATTGGGGTAACCGTCGGTTACCTGATCACACTTGTGCTTTATAATATTTTCAGGGAGCCCATCACGGACTATTTTGCCAAGGAGTCTGGGTTGGTCAACGACTATCAGTGGGTAATTTTGGCTGTGCTGCTAGTTATGTCGTTTCAGGCTGTAGCCGAAGGATATTCCCGGGCGCTCTTAAAAATTGTGGCGGCCAACTTTGCCAAAGAAGTGCTTGTGAGGGTTGGGACAAGTATCACCGTGCTGCTCTATGCTGTGAATATCATCACTTTCCCTGTCATGGTTTACACCATGATTTTGGTCTACGGTGTATCGTTGCTTTACCTGCTCGGCTATCTTGCTTACCGCAAGCAGCTGTCACTCAAATTCTCTTTTTCTGCATTCGAAAGGCCACAACTGAAAGAAATGATGGTCTACAGCATGTATGCGTTGCTGGGTGCCGGCGGTTCTTTCATCATCTTGAATATTGATCAGATCATGATCAGCGGAATGATAGGCCTGAGCTGGAATGGCATCTACACGACCGCCTTTTACATCGCTGTTGTCATCGAAATGCCCCGCCGGGCGCTGACGCAGATAACAACACCGCTAATTTCCCGGGCTTTCGACAAGCACGACATGGTGGAGATAGACAAGTTGTACAAAAAGGTGTCCATCAACCAGATGATCGCTGGGTCATTGCTCTATATTGGCATTGCAGCCAACCTCAATTCCATCTTTGCGCTGGTTCCCAACAACGAAGCCTTCATCCAGGGGATTACGGTGGTGAACATCATCGGCTTGGGCAAACTGCTGGACATGACTTTCAGCCTGAACGGGGAGATCATTGTGATGTCGAAGTACTTCAGGTTCAACGTGGCGTCGTTGGTTATCCTGGCTATCCTGGCTGTTATGCTTAACCTGTGGCTTATTCCGCTCTATGGCATTGATGGAGCAGCCTGGGCCTCTGCCATTTCTCTCTTCATTTACAATTTGGTGAAGATGATTTTTGTTTGGGTGAAACTCGGCGTTCAGCCATTCACATGGAAAAATGTGGGGATGCTGGTCATTTCAGGCATGGTGCTCGTTGCGGGTACCTACCTTCCTATATTTTCAAATGTATTTTTGGATATTTTCGTCCGGTCCGCAATGATCACAATCTTATTTGGCGGAGCCGTTTTACTTTTTAGAATTTCGCCGGATGTGAATGAGTTGGTAAAGGTGGTTTGGGGTAGGTTTAGGAAGTAACTCACCGTCAGAAAACGGATATAGCAAAAGAAGAATCCGTGGTTTGAAAAAGAGCTAATCCCGGAGCCAGGAAATCACGTTTACCAACTGTTGACTTAACCTTTAAAGAAAGTGAACGCCCTACCACTATTTGACTATATCGCCAGGTATATAACTCTTACCGTAGAAGAGCAGCATTTGATGCTGGCCAATATCAATCAGAGGCGGTATCTAAAAGGACAGTACGTCGTGCAACAAGGCGACATTTGCCAATTTGAAAGCTTTGTGTTATCAGGCTGTCTGAAGTCATTTTATGTAGATCCGGACGGACACGAGCATATTGCCATGTTCGCAATAGAAAACTGGTGGGTCGCCGATTTGGGTAGCTTTATCAAGCAAAAGCCTGCCGACTACAACGTACTTTGTTTGGAGACTACTGAGCTTATCCAAATCCATCATGAGAAGCTAGAAGAGCTTTACCAAAAAATCCCATCACTCGAACGATTCTTCCGGATCATTATTCAAAACGCCTTTGTGGCCTCGCAAGATAGGATAGTGCAAAGTATGAGCGTTCCTGCTAAGGAGAGATACCTGACTTTTAGAAAAAAATATCCTCTAATAGAGCAACGTGTGCCTCAATATATGATTGCTTCTTACCTTGGTATCACCAAGGAGTTTCTCAGCAAAATCAGAAGTCAGCTTATCCATGAACAATAGATATTAATCTAGTTCAACCTCCCTTTTTAATCTGGTTTATTCTCCCCCAGCATCTCAGGTCGGAACTTTGTGTCACACAAAAACACAAAGTAATATGTCAACATTGTTAGAAAAGATTAGTGACCTGAACGACCTGGTTCTTCAGGGTAAGGCCATGGAAGCCTTTGAAAGGTACTACCATGAAGATGTAGTAATGCAGGAAAACGAAACGAAGCCCACTGTGGGCAAGGCCGCCAACAGAAAGCGGGAAGAAGAGTTTTTCGCAGCAATCACAGAGTTTAGAGGGGCGAAACCGCTTAAGGTTGCTGTTGGTGAAAGCGTGACCATGGTGGAATGGCACTACGATTACACCCACAAAGACTGGGGAACCAGAACCTACACCCAGATATCTGTGCAGGAATGGCGGAACGGCCAAATCGTACTTGAGAAATTCTACTACGGGGTTTGAAAAGGAAGCAATCATGATCAACAAAATTTTTAAAACCCCCGATACATGGGAGCCTTTCGTTTTGAGAGTGCTACTTGGTCTTGTCATTTTTCCTCATGGCGCCCAAAAGCTTTTTGGCTGGTTTGAGGGTTATGGCTTTGATGGAACGATGACCTTCTTCACCGAAATTGTTGGAATACCTTGGGTGCTCGGCTTTCTGGTGATCCTATTAGAAGCACTAGGCTCTATTGTTCTGCTGGCCGGTTTTGCTACGAGAATTTTGGCTGCCTCCTACATTTTGCTTGCGATAGGAATTGTTACGACCTCTCACTTGCAACATGGTTTTTTTATGAACTGGTATGGAAATCAGCCTGGAGAAGGGATTGAGTTCTTCATCCTGTGGGTAGCAATAAGTACTGCACTGCTCCTTTCCGGAGGTGGTAGATACTCTGTTGACAAGTGCTTATCCGGCGTACTACCTGAGCAAGCCCATTCCTTTTAAAAGGTAGATGCTGGCTTTGAGACTGACGAATCACAACCAGCATCTACAAATTTTACCAAAGCCCCAGCTCCCACGGGTACACAAAAAGGTAGTGGCTAATCACGACGAGCATGTACATCCTGAAAAATCGGTTCTGCCTGAAAAAGACCGATAGAGATAGAAGAGCTGCCAACACGAACCCATTGAATACCCAACCGTTGGCCGCTGTGACGAAGAAGCCTGCTGCAACCAAGGCCCATACGGAAGAGACAGCCGTAATAAATGCGGTGGCGGCCAGGGAGATAGCCTTTTGTTTGCCATTCTCTACTCCCATATGGGTCGCAATAAATCCAGCTACTGGCCAGAACAATACGGTTAGCACCCCTCTTGCGTTTATATCAAGGAAATCAACCAGGGCTGGTAGCATAAAAACAATCAAGCTAAAGGACAACCCAAGAGAAAAGATTACGCCTGGCTTTTCCTCAGCCTTCAGATATTGCCAGCTTATGGCATGGAAATGAAGCCCGGCAGAAGCAATGGTAATAACCAGCAATATTCGAGACACAAAATCTTCGTACCCCAACGTCAGCGAAGGCATTCTCAACACAAATACTGCTGCAAATAATATGAAAATAAATCTTTCAATAGCTGGCGTATACCTTTCGTGAAGCCAGGGCAACAGATAATTTTCGTTGCCTCTCAGGTAGAAAAAAGAAATGGAGTAAGATAAACACAGTGCCACCACTGCCATTGTCCTCAGCTCAATAGCTCCTGGCAGGTGCAGGATTTGAAAAGTAAATGAAGCCAGAAACAGCAGCACTCCCACCAGGATTGCTACAAGCAGCCACGCTCCCCTCTTTTCTTTATTAGCTATCATTCCAAACGTAGATCCGCTAATCAACGCAAGCGCAATGGCTATAAATGATCCGATTAGCATTTGCCCGGCACCGGGAAACTTCATCAGTTTAAATACCGATCCTGCGAAAAGCAGGAAAAAAGAAAGGTAGGCAAACCACTTCGAGAGCGATTCTCTTTTGTTCATTGTTTCCATGGTTTCTAATTGTATCGTTTGAATTTGTTTTGGAGGTAGTTCCTTAGTGATCGCCAGCCAGGCAGCATCAAAAGACTGCCCGAATGCTATCAGCTTTTCTATGTCGCAGCTGACATGATCAAGCATCTCATCCTGCAGGGGCTTGTAGGTCATACCCTGGCGGGCAAGGTAGTCTCTGATGGCCTGAAGCTGCTCTTTGTTCAAGCCCCCCATATCTCCAGGCTTATGTTAGGTGCAGGTAGCAGTATGTTTTTCAATGTTTCCGTGAATTTTTGCAATTCCGACACTTTTACTTTTGCCAGCTCCACTCCCTGTGGCGTAAGCGAATAGTACTTTCTGGCACGCCCGTCCACCACCTCGGTTTCGGCAACCAGCAACCCCTCATTCTCCAACTTGTAAAGAACGGGGTAAAGAGCACCATAGGTCAGTTTGATCTCGCTTGCTGAAAGCTCCTCCACTTTCTGGCTGATCTCATACCCATACATTTGCTTGTTTTCGGCAAGGAGTTTCAGAATAATGGTCTTCAGCGTGCCTTTTATAAATTCAGATGATGACATTGTTATATATTTAATTTTCTTAAACATATGCGATTGAAAATTAAAACACAAGTACTACGCCTATATTTCGGCACTAGACTATCATTAGGGAGCTCCAAAAAGGACACATCTTCAATTACCTCTGGTCCGTCGCCTCTCTGGTAGTGTTCATCGAAACAACGGTTACCAGGCATTCTGGAGGGGTATAAACGATCAAAACAAACAATCTATACTATGAACTGGCTAACGAAACTTTTCTCAAAAAAATCAAATAACCAACTGGTGATGAAATTCTCAAAGCAAGACAATCTCTGGTTGGTAATGAAGGGATACGATATTCTTTACATTGGTGACGAGCCGCAGTGTAATGCTTATATGTGGAATCACATTTCGAAATAATTTGCCCTTAAAATAAAATAGTCAGCCTTTTGTTGGCTATCGATCTGGTTAATTGGTTTGAAGCCCATACCTGCCCTTCGGGGACTAACAGGTATGGCTTTTTTGTTTTTGTTGCTCATCCAAATGATGTCAGTCAGCTTGAGCAATTCTTTTTCTGGTCGATCGTGTTGCCGCATGGGTCTGTCGATGGCAAATTCCACTTCATCGAAACGTCACTTACTTCTGTTTTGCATACTGTATTAATAGGCAAATCAACTACTAAATGATATGTCGTGGCTACCCGCAGTTCTTACGAAGATATTAAAGCCAAAAAGTGAACTTAGGCTGAAGTATTCAAAGGATGACAATGTATGGCTTGTGATGAAGGAGCACTCGATCCTGTTTATGGGAGACGAAATGCAATGCAACATTTACTTGCGAAATTTCGCTCGGAAGTGACATCTTCATAATTGGAACTCTAAACCGGGTGCTCTTTAACCAATGCAGGCTTTGAACCCAGCCCCGGCTTGGTGCCTAAACAGCCAGGTAGATTTAGTTTTCCGGAATTACTTATCTGAAAAACACAAAAAATAATTTTAATAGTACCAATTTTTACTACGTCGTCTCATATCCCAGCTCTATCGACACCTGCTTCCTATTCGTCGAAACAAAATTTCTCGCTCCCTTTTCCTCCGTATAATTGAATAACCAAACAAAAAAAATATCATGAACTGGTTTTCAAAAGTGCTCGCTCAGGTGTCAAAATCAAAGGATCAGCTTACTCTGAAATTCTCAAAGGACGACAATACCTGGTTGGTAATGAAAGAATACTCGATCATGTTTATTGGAAGCGAAACAGCGTGTAATACATATATGAGGAATTTTGCTTCGAAGTAAAATCCTCGTTGAAGAAATCTTTAGCTGACCAACGACGGCTATCGATCTGGTTTATTAGTTTGGAGTCCATGCCTGCCCTTCGGGGATCAACAGGTGTGGGCTTCTTTTTTTTATACACATGATGATAATCATAAAAAGAAATTTCTCTGCTCTTTATACTTGCATCAGTATTTGAAAAAGCGGCAAGCAATGAAGCAGGATATTGCATCCAGATCAGACATCGAAAAACTGGTTGACCAGTTCTATAGCAAAGTCAGAACCGACGGTACGATAGGTTACATTTTCACCGACATAGCTGCACTTGATTTTGCCAGGCACATGCCCACCATGTATAAGTTTTGGGAGACCACCCTGCTGGGAATAATGTCTTACAAAGGCAATCCGATGTCGGTGCATATCCAACTGGACAAGAAAGAGCAGTTGAAAAAAGAACACTTCGACCGCTGGCTGGAACTATGGACAGCCACTGTGGACGACCTCTTCGAAGGACCAAAGGCAGAAGAGGCCAAGACGAGAGCCTCCCAAATCCGCTACCTCATGCAATACAAAGTGGAACAAAGCAGGTAATTACCTAGCCTCTGAAATTATTTAGTGTGTGGATCACTCTTTGCACTTCATCATCAGTTAGCTCGGGAAACATAGGAAGGGAAAGAATGCTGCTTTTTTCAGACGAACAAACAGACAGCCCCTCAGGGTCTTTTCTGAACGACCGGTATGGGGAAAGTTCGTTAATAGGGGCTGGATAGTGAATAGCAGCACCTACACCACCACGATCTAAGTGTCGGATCAGGTTTTCCCTGTCGTCAGTTTGAAAGACATATTGATGAAAAACGGCATAGTCTGGATCGCCCATGTGTGGCAAGCGGTACATTGACCTGTCGAGACCATACATATAGTGGGTGGCGATGGATCTTCGTCTTGTATTCCACTGATCGAGCAAAGGAAGCTTCGATCTCAGAAAAGCTGCCTGAAGCTCATGCAGCCGACTGTTTCTGCCTGCCACTTTATGTGCATCCCGTGCGGGCTGTCCATGATTGCCCACCAGCCGAACTGTAGCCGCATATTCGTCGTTGTTGGTAACAACTGCACCACCATCGCCCAGGCAGCCCAGGTTCTTGGTGGGGTAAAAGCTAAAGCAGCCAAAGTCTCCAATGGTACCTGCATTTTTCCCCTGATAAACAGCTCCATGCGCATGGGCACAGTCTTCGATCAATACCAGCTTATGTGCGTCTCGTATTTCCAATAATTCATTCAGGTGCGCTGGCTGCCCATACTGATGCACGACAATAATGGCTTTTGTTGTCTTCGAAATGCACCTTTGAACTGACGCCGGATCGATGGTGTATTCTCCGGGAAGGGCGTCAGCGAAGACAGGCGAAGCCCCCACATTGATGACCGATTCCGCTACGGAAACCCAAGTATTGGCAGGAACAATTACTTCGTCACCGGCCTTTATACCCGCAGCCTTCAATGCCAGCTCCAGGGCGTCGGTGCCATTGCCGCAGCCAATACAGTGCTTCACGCCCAAATACTCTCCAAACTCCTTCTCAAACGCTTTAACCTCCTCGCCAAGAACAAACCAGCTTTTGCTCAGCACCCTGTCATAAGCCTCGTCAAGAGCGGGTCTCAGCTTCTGATGTTGTCGGCTGATACTAAAATGTGGTATATAGGTCGCCTCAGACATTATTCTGCAGGAAGATTTTTCAATAAAAACTGCTTAACATTTCCGCCCATAACGAGGGCAATATCTTCTTTTGACATACCCAAGTCAATGAGTTCATCTACAATAAGCGGCAGGCCAGTCACATCAAAATGCGTTTTCACCGCTCCGTCGAAATCGGAACCGAGTGCAACATGCTCAACACCAATGAGGTCTGCCGTATATTTGATGGCTTCTGCTGTCGCCTGGGCGCCACTACCGCAAACAGCCTGCTCAAACATGGCAATCCCAACCAGGCCTCCTCCGTTGGCAATTCCCTTCAAATGCTCATCTGAAAGGTTTCGCACATTGTTGCAAGTTCCCTTCACTCCGGTATGCGACACTATCAAAGGTCGGGTGGCCATCGCCAAGATGTCGTCAATCAGCGCCGGGGCGGCATGGGATACGTCGATGGTGATACCCAGTTGTTCCATTCTCTTCAGCGCCTTTTGTCCGAACGCCGTAAGTCCACCCTTTTTAATCCCGTGTGCAGAACCGCCCAACTCATTGTCAAAAAAATGAACCGGACCTATCATCCTCACCCCAGCCTCAAACAGCTTGTCGACGTTGGCCAACTCGCCTTCCAGCGCATGTGCTCCTTCTATCCCAAGGAATCCGGCAGATAAGGACTTGTCATGCTCACGGTCGTCAATAAACTTTTGCAAGTCGGCACTACTCGTTATTACCCGAAACTGTCCACCCGACGCCCTGGCCAGTGAGTACAGGTAGCCGCTTTGAACAAGCGCCCTTTTCAGGAGGTTAAAAACTGGGCGACCCTGCGCCAGGCTTAGTAGCGTGATATTGTCTGTATCGCTCCCGTTGGCCTCAAAGTTCATGTTTTTTGGCGTCTTGGTCACAATAGTGAACGCCTGCAGTGCCACATTTGCTTCTTTCATTCTGGGGAAGTCGACATGCCCATAGCTATGCTTGTCGGTTAAATCCCTATCCCAAAGCAGCGCATCACAATGAAGGTCGGCTACAAAATCAAGGTCACTATAAAGATCGCTCGCTGCCGCACTTACCTTGTAGGGAGGAGCCAGCACTATGGTGTTCATTTTCCTGTCCACAACGGATGGTGCTATAAGTCTGAAAAGCACGTATCCTGTTATCAGAACCGCAGCAGCTACCATTACAAAAAGTTTAACTATTCTCATCAAGACAGCTTTTAGACCTTACCGTGTGTCAATATACCAGTCCGAAAAATTCATTTCCCTTTTGGTACAAAAATTTCAAACAACTTGTTTGAAAGCTTCATAGCGAGGCTCCTCCTGGCATATTTGTCAAAGTGCTTAGGTGCAAATGGTCGGTCAGTTTTGAAATCAGCAAATTGTTTCTCTAACGCTCGCCTGACTCCAACCTTGTCGTTGAACCCAAGACATGCACCTGCCCCCGTATCCTCAATGATTTTGGCAACATCTCCGGCAGAATCACCGATAGCCAAAATCGGCCGCTTCGCCTCCAGGTATTCAAAAAACTTTCCTGGTATGTGTCCTTTTGCGTTGCCAGAGTCATTCATTACCAGCAATTGAACTGTGCTGGTTTTCATCGCCCTTCTTGCACTCCCATGCGACAGGTAGCCATCAACAACAAGCTTACCCTTCAGCTCAGGAAAAGCCTCGATAGATGCAATCACATGATCACTAAGAATACCTGCCAGGTAAATTTCCAAACCAGCAGCAAACTCCCTGTTTTCGACGCATAACTCCGAAAGCACCTCCCATAACACCAGAGGGTTTCTCATTTCATTGAGCATGCCAATATGTGCAAGCCTAAATTTTCCACCTGGCACCGTCGGCTTTTCACTTTCCATAGCATGCTCGTCGTATCCATTCGTTAATACAAACGTTTTAGTGGCACCCAATCGGCTAAAATCGGCCGCCCAGGCATTACTTACCGTTATGAGCAAATCACAGTTTTTGATTACCTTTTGTTCGAGAAAACTGTGACGTTTACGAGCCCACCCTTTCACCCCAAGCTTGTCGAGAATGTCCCATTGTGACCAGGGGTCTCTGAAGTCGGCTACCCACTTTACTCCCGTCTTTTTTTGGAGCTTCATGCCAATCAAATGCATACTGTGCGGAGGCCCCGTGGTGATGATCAGGTCAATTTTATTGCTCTTAATCATTGGAGCCAGAAAGCGAACCGACGGTCGGACCCAAAAGACTCTGGGGTCGGGAATGAAAAAGGTAGCTCTGGCCCAAATAAGGAATGTATCAAGAAAGCCTTTCTTCTTTTTCTCAAGCACTTGCCCCTGCCTGGGCTGTCCGTCCTTACCGAAATATTTTAGTGGCTCCCAAATCGGAAACTTCCAAACCTCCAGATTGTCAGCTACTTCCCTCATCAGCGTGTCATCTTTGAGGCTGAATGCCGGATTTTCCGGAGTGAAAATGATAGGCTCTACACCAAATTCCGGAAGGTGACTGGAAAGTTTGAGCCATCTCTGAACACCCCCTCCAGCGCTCGGGGGCCAATAGTAAGTAACTATCAATGCTTTCAGTTTTTTCATCCCGGCTAGGCTAAGAATAAGCAAACATACAAAAAGAGACCATTGGCCATTTCAAGATTAATAGTAGATTTGCCACGCATTAGCGAAAAGCGTTAGAAATTTATCTTTTTGTGCCTACCTTAGAATGTTAGAAGTCTCTGCTTTTCACAAGGTTGGCGAGCTAAGCGCAAACAAATGGTTTTTTAATGAAGAAAATAGCTGTATTTACTTCGGGTGGTGATGCACCTGGCATGAATGCTTGTATAAGGTCTGTTGTTAGAAGTGCTCTTTATCATGAACTTGAGATCTACGGAATCAAGTATGGTTATAATGGAATGATCGAGGGTGACATCTATAAAATGAAGTCCTATTCCGTTAGCAACATCGTTCAAAGGGGCGGCACGATACTCAAATCGGCCAGAAGCAAAGATTTCATGACCAAGGAAGGTCGCAAGAAGGCCTATGAGCAGCTTTCGTCGAGGGGAATAGAAGGCCTGATTGCCATTGGTGGAGACGGTACCTTTACTGGTGCTAATATATTCTTTGAGGAGTATGGCATCCCGGTGGTGGGTGCGCCAGGCACAATTGATAACGACTTATTTGGTTCTGACTACACTATTGGCTTTGATACAGCGGTAAACACTGCACTCGAAGCCATTGACAAGATAAGAGATACGGCCATGTCGCACGACAGGGTCTTTTTTATAGAAGTAATGGGACGGCATTCAGGCTACATTGCTATCCAGTCAGGCATCGGTGGCGGTGCCGAATTGGTAATGGTGCCTGAAACTTCTACTACCATCAACGAAGTCATTAATACGCTTCAAAAAGGTAAAGATGCCCAGAAGACCTCCTCCATTGTGGTGGTGGCCGAAGGAGGTGAGGAAGGCAATGCACATGAAATCGCTGCCAAAGTAGCGCCACATTTGCCAAAAGCTGACATACGGGTTTCCACGCTCGGTCACATCCAGCGAGGCGGTAACCCCACTGCTTTTGACAGGATTCTTGCTTCCAGACTAGGGCTGGCTGCAGTAGAGGGTCTTTTGAATGGTGAGAAAAATGTAATGGTAGGTATTATCGACAAGGAAGTGGTGTACACCAACCTGAAAATCGCCATTTCAAAATCGAAGCCACTCGATCAGGATCTGATTCGGCTCGTCGAAATCCTTAGCATCTAATTGTCATGGGCTTTTTACCCATCTTCCTGGCGCTTTCTCTCTTTCTCATGCTTTGGGGCATGGTGGTCAACCAGTTTCTTCGCTCTGAGAAAAAAAAGATACTCGCCTCGACCAGCGAATTCGGGCTTTCCGGAAGCCTAGAAGTGGTTGACCAGCAGCTGGCTTCAGAAGACTCGAAAGAGCTTAGAAGCCTGAGAGCACAGATGTTTCGTTACAACAAGCTGATTTCCAGCTTCCCCTACCGCATTGTGGCTACGCTAATGAAGTTGAGGAAGTTCTAAACGTTGAGGCCGTTCTCACGAAGCATTTTATACACTTCAGCGGTTGCCAGCCGGTCAAACCACTGAACCTCCGCATCTTTTCTAAACCAGGTCAGCTGTCTCTTTGCGTACCTTCGTGAGTTGCGCTTGAGCAGCCGAACGGCCTCTGCTTTGTCGTAGTTGCCTTCCAGGTAGCCGAACACCTCCTGATAGCCCAGCGTTTGCAGCGACTGGAGATGCCTGCTGCCAAAAAAAGACTCAGCCTCTTCAAAAAGACCGTTGGAGATCATTTGATCCATGCGCAGGTCGATGCGGTCGTACAACTGCTGGCGGTCTGCCGTAAGACCTATTTTGATAGTAGAAAACGGCCGCTCACTTTTGCTCTGCCGCATCCTGAAAGAAGAGAACGTTTTCCTTGTCGATTCAATGACCTCAGCCGCTCTCACAAGCCTCACAGGATTGTTTTTATCAACCTCTTGAAAAAACTCAGGGTCGTGCTCTTCAACGTATTTTCTCACTTCCGAAAGACCGTTTTCTGCCACATTCGCATTCCACTTCTCACGCACACCTTCTTTGATGACAGGCATTTCATCCATGCCATCGCACACCGCCCGCACATAAAGGCCCGATCCACCCACCATGATGGCTACGTCTCTCCCTTTGAAAACATCAGCCAGCACGGTCAGCGCATCTCTTTCGAACTGCCCGGCTGTGTACTCCTCAGTAATCGACAGGCTATTAACAAAATGATGTTTCACCAGTTCAAGCATAAAAGGCTCGGGTTTTGCAGTGCCAACCTCCAGCTCCCGGTAAAACTGTCTGGAGTCGGCCGAGACAATCTCAGTCGGGAGCTTTTTGGCCAGATCGAAAGCCAGGTCGGTCTTTCCAACGGCAGTTGGCCCCACTATTACAATCAGCTTTTTATCACTCCGACTCATTATTGGCATCCTTAAATCAGGCTCGTTTACTTATCTTTTTGCAATTTTATTAACTTTATGCAATACGTCGCCTGTTTGGCAGACTACCTTTGATGCATGATCAGCCTTGACAACAAAACTACGGAAGAATTACGGAAGGAGATCGAAAGGCTTAATGCTGAGCTTCGGATAGCACAATCACGGTTTAAAACGTCTATTGAAGACAGTAACGACATCAGCCTGCTGCTAAACAATGACATCATTGTCAACTGCAATGAAAAAGCTCTTGAGGTTTTCAAGGTTGGTAGCAAGGAAATTGTTGGAAAATCTATCTTTGAATTTTGTCCGAATTTTCAGGCCGATGGCAGCGCCTCTGCTGACAAGTTCCAACAAAAAATAAAACTGGCCCTGCTTGGCCTCCCCCAAAAGTTTGTTGGGGAAATTCAAAACTCCTCTGAAAAGGTCTTCTTTTCTAAAATAAAGCTATCGGCACTAACTGAAGAGAAAAACAACCACCTGCTTTGCACAATCAAGCTGGAGAACAAGGACGATGACGCCGACGTGTATTTTCTGGAATCGGAAAAGACGTTCCAATCTCTGGCCGACAATGCTCCTGTGCTGTTGCGAATGACCAATTCCAACAACTTCTTCTACTACTTCAGCAAGCAATGGCTCAAGTTTACCGGCAAGGAAGTAGAGGAAGAGCAAAACAATGGATGGATTGCCAACATTCACGAAGAAGACCTGAATGACGTGCTGGTTACCATGGACCTGGCTTTTAAGCGTCGCAAAAAATATGAGGTTACCTACAGGCTGCGGCGCTACGACAAGAAATATAGGTGGGTGCTTGATACCGGCATTCCGAGAGTAAGTAGCCTGGGTAAGTTCTCCGGCTATATCTCCGCCACTATAGACATTACCGAGAGGAAGCTGGCAGAAGAAGCCGAAAGCCGTGAAAAAGCTTTGTTGGAAAGCGAGAAAAAGCTGCAAAAATCGCTCAACCAGTCTAAAATTCTTTCGCTTACCACCAACAGCGAGGGCATTATTACATTTTGCAACGAAGCATTTTTGAAAGCCACCCGAAAACCAGCCGGGGATCTGATGGGCAAGAGTCTGTTTGAGGTGTTTCAGCCCTACGGCGGTGACAACGTAACCAAAAAAAGTTTCCGAACACTGGTAGAGAGAGAGGACTACACCGAGGCACTGACTGGCGTAATAACGCTGGATGGAGACGAAATCCTCATTATACGGTTCAGCTCCATTATACTTAAGAATGCCAAGGGCCAGGTTATTGGCATCACCATCGTTGGAGAAAATATTACAGAACGACGAAAGGTTCGACAAGAGTTAGAAAAGACCAACGCCCAGCTCAAAGAACTCTTCGACAATTCGAGCGACCTTATCCAAATTTTCACATCGGAAGGAGAATTCAGGTTTGTGAATGAAGCCTGGAAAACCAAACTCGGGTACAATGACGAAGAAATAAGCCAGCTGAGGCTTACTGATTTGATACCGAAAGACTACCAAAGCAGCACAGTTGAGAACCTGAACCAGATTGGGCGTGGGGAGCGGATCGAGAAGTTTGAAACTGTTTTTATCAGTAAGTTTGGTAAGAATATCTACGTTTCCGGGCGAGTCAACTGCACTATTCAGGATGGCAGCCCGACAGAGTTTAGAGGTATCTTTTACGACATCACCGAAAGGATACGTGCCGAAAAAGCGCAAAGTCTCTACTACAAAATTGCCAACCTGACGACCACCAGTAGCAATCTGGATGCGCTGTACCGCAACGTATTTGAGGAGCTTAACAAAATACTGAAGATTCAGAATTTTGCCATCAGTCTCAAAGATGAAAAAACAGGGAAAATCCAGTTCCCTTACCTCATCACCGAGTTAGAAGAGCCGTCGGAAGTCAAGCAGCTAAAAAGCATTACCAAACTGCTGGCTGAATTCACGTTTGAGAGAAGCAAGCCATTGATTATTTACGAAGACGGTATTCGGCGGATTGCAGATAATAAAAAGTTGCCCCTTCATGCCAAGCTTCCGCTTATATGGCTGGGAGTGCAGGTCAATGTCGATGGTAAACCGGCGGGTGTAATTTCGTTCCATTCTTACAAAGACCGAACAGCCTATAACCACAAAGACCTTGAACTGCTGGATTTCATCTCCAGCCAGGTATCTCTTGCGCTCGAACGCAAGTCGAACGAAGCGAAAATCATTAGCCAAAGCGCCAGACTAAAGGCAATTTTTGAATCTACTACTCACCAGATCTGGTCCATCGACAGGAACTATTGCTTTACTTCGTTCAACCAAAACTATGCTGATGCGCTGCAGCGATACTATGGCATTACCCCCTCTCTGGGTGGTCAGAGCGGCTTCGACTTTCTGGTTCCAAGCCTCAGCGAGTTCTGGAAAACCAAATATGACCGTGCTTTTAGTGGTGAAATCGTCAACTTCCAAAGCCAGGTTACTGACCTCAAAGGCAACAAAATATGGAGAGATGTATTCCTCAACCCCATCTTCCTTCCCGACGGTTCTATTGAAGAGATTTCGGTTATCGCCAACGACATTACTGAGAAGAAGCTTTCCGAAGTGGCACTGCAGGAAAGTGAGGAGAAATTCAGGAATATCTTCGAATCCTTCCAGGACATTTACTTCCGTTGCGATGCCAAGGGAAAGATCACTATGATCAGCCCGTCGGTCATCGAGCTTTTAGGCTACACATCTAAGGAGGTAATAGGTAAAAATATAGACGAACTCTTCAGCTCGTCCGACTCCATCCACAGTGTATTCAGCAAGCTTCGAAAGAACAGAAGGCTAAGAAACTTCGAGGCGACCTTGTACACAAAAGATGGAAAGGATCTGCAATGCCTCTGCAACATCCGCCTGGTATACCGCAGAAACTACCCGCTTGAAATTGAAGGTGTTGCCAGAGACATTACCACCCTGATCCGCACCAATGAAGAGCTTCGCAAGGCAAAGGAACTGGCAGAAAGGTCACTTAAGATCAAAGAGCGGTTCCTGGCCAACATGAGCCATGAGATTAGGACACCTATGAACGGGATCATTGGCATGCTGGATCTGATAGGCAGCACACAGCTCGATCAGGAGCAGTCCGAGTACCTCAGAACAATTAAAAAGTCTTCTGAAACCCTCCTCACCATTCTCAACGACATTCTCGATTTGTCAAAAATTGAGGCGGGCAAAATGGAGATTAGAAAAAGGCCTGTAAACCTGCGAGGTACTTTAGACAAGCTTTATAACTTGTTCAGCCAGCAGGCCTCCATCAACGAAACCAGCCTTCAGTATACTGTAGCTAAAAGCTTGCCCGACTACTTCTTACTCGATGAAACCAGGGTGTTGCAAGTGCTTTCAAATCTCACCTCCAATGCCATCAAGTTCTCCAAAGGAAGAGGCAAAATTTACATCAGCCTCAACGAGCACAAGAGAAAGGGAGACATCCTGATTTTGAAGGTGAAGATCAAAGATTCTGGCATTGGGATAAGCAAAGAAGACCTGAAGAAGCTCTTCGACTCGTTCAGCCAGGTTGACAACTCTATGACCAAAAAGTTTGGCGGCACAGGCCTCGGACTGGCAATATCTAAGGAGTTAACCAAATCAATGGGCGGTGAAATAGGCGTTTACTCTACGCCCGGCCTTGGCAGTACCTTTTGGTTTACCTTCGAAGCTGAAATTATAGACCAACCCGAGGAAAGGAACCTTCCCCTTACCGACGAGGCCATTCAGAAAGTGTTCAGCAAGAAAATTCCATATATCCTTCTGGTAGACGACAATGACGTCAACAGGAAGGTAGCAGGGCATATCCTCATCAAAGCGGGATGCAGGGTAGACTTTGCAGAAAACGGCGACGACGCTATTGAAATGATCCAGCAGCACCAGTACAACGTGGTTTTTATGGACATACAAATGCCTAAAAAAGACGGTGTGCAGGTCACCCGGGAGATTAAACTCCTCAACCTCGACCATCAACCCCCAATTATCGCCATGACTGCCTACTCGATGGAAGAGGACAGGAAGAAATTTCTCGATAGTGGTTTGGACGACTATATTTCCAAGCCGATTCAGGCCAAAACCATCATCCAAAAAGTGGTGGATTGGATAGAGAACAATAAGCCAAGCGAAATTGTAGTCCAAAAAATGGCCGAGGTGCCTGACGACCTTAAAATTGTGAACACGCTGGTGCTGGACGAGCTCAGCAAGTATGGCGGAGCCGAAATGGTTGAGTCAGTGCTCAACGACTTCTTAAAGGAGGCCCAGGAGAGTCTTGCAAACTGCAAAGACGCTCTGAGAGTGAGCAATTACGAAGTGCTGAGGTCGGAACTGCACACGCTAAAGGGCAACTCCGGAACCCTGGGCATAGAGCGTTTTGCCTGGTATGTAACTCAGCTTGAACAGGAACTAAAGCGTAGCATTTACGAAGAAGTAGAAAAGAAATTAGCTCAAATAGATGCTAGCTTTGATGAATTTAAAGAAAATTACAAGTTATTTGTGGGTGCGAGTTCAACCTCATCATAATTATGAAAAAAATTCTAGTCGCTGAAGACAGCTCAGTTATTCAGAACCTTACCAAGAAGATTCTCACGCTTCAAAATTTTCAAATCACTTCGGTAAAAAATGGGGAGCAAGTGCTTCAAAAACTCGACGAAGAGTCTTTTGATCTTATCCTAATGGACATTAACATGCCTGTGATGGACGGTATCGAGTGCACAAAAAAGGTGAGAAACCTAAGTGATGAGGCTAAAAAAAATATACCTATTGTTGCTATCACCGGCAACGCCCGGAATTACACCATGGAGGAATTTCTTGCTAATGGAATCAATGACTTCATTCCCAAGCCTCTGAATTTTGACCAGCTCGTTGAAAAAGTAAGGAAGTATACCAGTTGATATGCAGGTAAAATACAGCAAACATTTCCTCAACAAATTAGAAGATATTTTCGCTGAGTCGGACTATATTCTCCGCTATGAAAAAGGCAGTTTCCATTCCGGCTACTGCATTTTAAGAGACACCAAAATTGCTATTGTCAATAAGTATTTCCCTCTTGACGGGAAAATCAATGCCCTGCTCGAGATACTGAAGTCTATAGAAATCGACCCAAAAGGCCTCAGCGAAAAAAACAGATCCCTTCTTCTGGAGCTCACCCAAACCAAGCTGGAGATTTGAAGCTGACCTTCCTCGGAACCGGCACCTCGCAGGGTGTGCCCGTCATCGCCTGCGACTGTGAAGTATGCCAGTCGGTTGACTTTCACGACAAACGCCTCCGCTCCTCTGTCCATATCGAGGTTGATGGTCTCAGTCTGGTGATAGACACCGGCCCCGACTTCAGACAGCAGATGCTCCGTGAGCGAATCAAAAGACTCGATGCTGTCATCTTCACTCATGAGCACAAAGACCACACCGCCGGACTGGACGATATCAGGAGTTTTAACTTTTTGCAGCAAATGGACATGCCGGTGTATGCCAGCACAGCGGTTATCACACAGCTCAAGAGAGAGTTCTCCTATATTTTTGCTGACCACAAGTATCCCGGCGTTCCATTGGTGGACGTAAAGCTTCTTGACGGGAAGCCATTCACCATCGGCCAAACGACGATAACGCCTATTAATGTTATGCACTTCAAGCTGCCAGTGTTTGGGTTCAGAATTGGCGATTTCACGTACATAACTGATGCCAACTACATTTCGGACGAGGAAAAGAAGAAAATAAAAGGAAGCAAGGTGCTGGTGCTTAATGCGTTGCAGAAAACACCCCACATCTCCCACTTTACGCTAGACGAAGCCATTTCTCTGGCGCAGGAGCTAAAAGCCGACCAAACCTACTTCACGCACATCTCCCACAAGCTGGGAGCGCACAGGGATGTCTCTGCTCAATTGCCTGAAAACATTTATCTTGCCTACGACGGTCAGCAGCTAACGCTTTAACTCCCTGCTGCAAGGTTTGCTCTTACTATGCATCTTAACTATTTCTTTCTGAAACCGCTGTGCAAGGAGTTGGATGCCACCTGGCGTGGTTTCACACTAGGCGCATGCTTCAGCCAGCAAAAAGATGAGCTCATTTTTCACTTTTACAGAAACGAGGAAGAGAAGTTTATCAGGGTCTCTCTCATTCCCCAGCTCACTTTCATTTCATTCCCTGAAAGCTTTGCCAGGGGCAGAAAAAACAATGTCGACCTCTTTGCAGAGGCCATTGGTGGTCAGTTGGAAATGGTCAGCATCACCCCCTGCGATCGCTCGTTTGTCATGGCATTCAACAATGGCTTTAGCTTCCTCTTCAAGATGCATGGCAGCAGATCAAACATCATCGGCACCGACAAAAACGGTAGCCAGAGGCTTTTCAGGAGCCAGCTTTTGGATGACGAAGGGCTCACACAAGAACAGCTTGCCTCAAAACTTGCATTGACAAGAGAGCACTTTAACGAAGTGAAAGGTGAGCTTAGACAATTTGTTCCCATTTTGGGCAAAGAAACCACAGCATTTCTGAACGGGCTGGGCTACGACGACACAACGATAGAAAGAAAATGGGCGCTGGTAACGGAGATGCTAGGTGCTTTTGAAAATCCCACGTTCTACATCTGCCGCTGGCAGGACAAAGTGCAGTTGCTGCTTTTTAAAGCGGGAGAGGTGCTCATGGAAACTGATTCGGCCATTGAAGCGACTACGGTATATGCGCAAAAGGTCAGCAGGGAGTTTTACCTGAAGACCGAGCTGCACCCGCTATTGCAACGCCTGAGAAAGGAACTGAAGCAAACAGAAAGCTACCTGAAACAATCAAAAGCTAAATTGATTGACCTGAAAGAGGGAAAAAGCTACTCCCAACTGGCCGACGTGCTTATGGCCAACCTTCACCAGGTGAAAGAAGGGCAAGAGGAAGCAGTGCTTGACAATTTTTATACCGGACAGCCAGTTACTATCAAGTTAAAGAGGGCTTTGACCCCGCAGAAAAATGCGGAGATTTTTTACCGTAAGGCCAAAAACCAAAAGATTGAAATAGAGAAACTGGAGGAAGCCATTGCTGCTAAGGAAGCGCTGGAGGAAACTGTTGCAGAACATCTGCTGCATCTGGAAGACATGACTGACCTGAAACTCATCAGGCAGTATATACAGCAACACGGATTAGCGAAAGAATCGAGACAGGTCGCCATAAACCGCCCTTTTAAAGTGTTTCAGATTGGGCTGTACGAGGCGTGGGTGGGTACCAACGCCAAAAACAACGACGAGTTGACCCTTAAGTACGCTACAAAAAACGACCTTTGGCTGCACGCCAAAGATGTGCCTGGCTCCCATGTGGTGCTCAAGTGGAGAGCAGGGCAGAACTTCCCCAAGCCGGTTATCGAGCAGGCGGCGGCTCTGGCTGCCTACTATTCTAAAAGGAAAACAGATACACTTTGCCCGGTAATTTTCACGCCAAAAAAATGGGTGAGAAAACCAAAGGGCGCCCATCCCGGAGCCGTAATTGTGGAGAGAGAAGAGGTGATTATGGTCGAGCCGGGGCTGCCAAACTAACGAGAATTCATTGCAGCCTCCGTTCAATTATTTATCTTTATCTTATGGCAAAGCCCTACCAAATACCGGAGACCGACATCAACGACATCATGTTGCTTGAGCCGGAAGCTACCTATAGCTACGCCCACTACCTTCGGTGGAGTTTCGAGGAGCGGGTGGAGTTGATCAAAGGAAAGGTTTTCCATATGTCGCCAGCCCCAAACCGGGCGCATCAGGACATTAGCGGAAACCTCCATGGCGTTCTTTGGAGCTTTTTAAGAAAAAAGAAATGCAAGGCCTACGCTGCTCCCTTCGATGTGCGGCTGCCACAAAAACCATCAGATCCCGATAATCGGGTTTTCTCCGTGGTTCAGCCGGACATTTGTGTGGTGTGCGATCCCTCCAAACTAGATGACAAAGGCTGCAGTGGCGCACCTGATATTGTGGTAGAGATCCTCTCCCCATCCACTTCTTCCAAAGACCTCAAAGATAAGTTTAGCCTGTATGAAGAAAATGGCGTAAAAGAGTACTGGGTGATCTATCCAGGTGAAAAAGTCGTAGAAGTTTTCATGCTGCGTAGTGACGGAAAATACAGCCAATCTTTAAAATTCACAGACGACGAAAGCGTGACGTCCACCGCCGTTCCCGGACTGACAATTGACGTGAACGATATTTTCGATTATTGATATAAAATGAACCCATCCCCACTTGCCGTTGAAGTTAAACAGCATGCCATCATGCGCATGCAGGAAAACACGCAAAAAATAGCCAAATGCCTTGATCAACTATCTGAGGAGGAAATATGGCAGCGCCCTAACGCCTCATCCAACAGCATGGGCAACCTCATTCTTCATCTCTGTGGAAATATTACACAGTATATTATTTCATCATTGGGAGGCAAAGAAGACCGTAGGGTGAGAGATGAAGAGTTTGACGCAAAGGGTGGTTACAGCAAAAAAGAGCTCCAGTTGAAGCTTGAAAGCACCGTTGCTCAAGCCATTGAAGTTATCCAAACTATCTCTGACGAGGAGCTCCTTAGAGTTCGGCCTGTGCAAGCCTACGAGTTTTCAGGGGTTGGCAATGTTATTCATGCCGTGGAGCACTACTCCTACCACACCGGGCAAATTGCCTTCTGGACGAAGCAGGTGAGGAACAAAGACCTGGGCTTCTATGCCGACATCGATCTTAACAGAAAAGGTCAGTGATTTTACCCGCAGCAAAAGCTACTAAGCCTCGGCTGGCATGGCCTTCAACTCAATCACCTGCTCCCTGGCTTTACCAATAAATGTGTTGATATCCGTTTTGCCATCATGCTTAACAGGCAGGCCGATATGGACATCTACTTTATGAGGTTTTATAGCAAACCTGCCGGCTTTCCACACTTTTTCCGACCCACTAATAGCCACCGGAACCACATGCACACCGGCTTGAGAAGCTAAGAGAAATGGCCCCTTTTTGAAAATGCCGACTTCTCCATTGCGACTTCTGGTTCCCTCCGGAAACATCAGCACGTTTTTGCCTCCTTTAATGAGATGACCAGCCTTTTTTAAGCTTTCAATAGCCTTTTCTCTGTTGCTCCTGTCAACGAAGATCATCCCAGTGCCCATCATGTACCACCCAAGAAATGGCACTTTTTTCAGTTCCTGCTTAGCAACAAAGTAAAGATTAACAGGTACTGCCCTGAACAAAACAGCAATATCAAGATATGACAAGTGATTGCTGACAAACACATAGGAGTCTTTGTCATTGACGTGTGCAGTTCCTTCCACCTTCAACGTAACGCCACACGCCCATAAGATGCCGGGCGACCACCAGGTGCGTGCCATCACAACCGGTATTTTTCTGTTGAATGTAATGATCATGATCAACAGAGAGGAGGAAATCATAAGGATACTCCAAAAGACACAAAACAGAAGGCGAAACGGCGTAGACACTAATAATTGATTATGATGAATGCTCACAAAGCTAAAACAAAGCACTAAAAACCACCCGATTGTTTTTCGATAAAGCCCTCCGTTGGTATAAAACTGATTTAGGGGGCGGATTAAGGTGGCTTTTTGTTAATATCGTGTCGCATGGAAAACAGCACCTCAAAGAGATCAGTTAGTGTTTTAGGTTGTGGCTGGCTCGGCTTGCCGCTTGCCAGGCACCTGCTTCAAAATGGATTTCAGGTCAAAGGGTCTACCACCTCCCCGGAAAAGCTTGCCATACTGAAAAAAGCTGGCATCGAGCCGTTCCTGATTCAGCTGTCCGACGGCGGCGACTGTTCCCAGCTATCTGACTTTCTTACATCGGACATTCTGGTGGTCAACTACCCCCCGGGCGTTAGAAAAGGCGGGGCTGAGCCGTTCCGAAATTCATTTGGTAGCCTTTTGGACGGCGTGGCTAAGTCGCTTGTTCGCAAAATCATTTACATCAGCTCAACGTCTGTCTACCCAAATACCAACGATATTGTCTCAGAAGAAATGCAGCTACCGCCTGACTCTGAAGCCGGGAAGGTTTTGCTCGAAGTTGAAGACCGGCTGAGAGAACTGAATGGCAAGGAGGTGATAATTCTGCGCATGGCCGGCCTTATTGGCCACGACCGCCAGCCAGCCAGGTTCTTTGCCGGAAAAAAAGGGCTGACAAATGGTGAAGAATTGGTCAACCTGATCCACCGGGACGATTGCGTTAACATCATTCACAAAATTATCAAAGAGCAGGCGAGCGGCGACACTTTTAACTGCTGTAGTGATACTCACCCGCCAAAAAGGGATTTCTATACAAAGGCTGCTGAGGTTTTGGGTTTGATTCCTCCTCAATTTGCTGCGGCTGAGGTCACCTCCTTTAAAATCGTCAGCAACGAGAAGCTTAAGAGCGAGCTGAAATACAATTTCATTTATGGAGACCTAACAAAATTCGACTGGCCTTAAATCGAGTTCCCGGCCCACATTTGTCGTTCCCTTTCCCTAATTTTGAAGCGTCAATTATACGATTATGGATCTTCAATACGCCCTCGAACTTATCGGCACATTCTTCTTTGCCATTTCTGGCGCCCTGGCGCTACAGGGTAAAGAAGCCGACTGGTTTGCTGCAGCCTTCACTGGCTTTCTAACAGCCATTGGAGGAGGTACCTTGAGGGACGTACTGCTTGGTAGCTATCCCCTGGTATGGATTGGTGACATTAATTTCCTCTACGCCATTATTCTTGGCGTCATCGTTACCTTTATTCTGTACGGCTTTGTTTCCCGGCTGAAACGAACCTTCATGCTGTTCGACACTGTGGGCATAGCCTTCTTTACAATTTTGGGAGTTGAAAAGGCCCTCTCTGTTGGTGTAAGGCCAGAAATAGCAGCCATTATGGGCATGTTTACTGCTATTATGGGAGGGGTGATCCGGGACACACTGACTAACGAACTGCCGGTGATTTTCAGGAAAGAGATTTATGCTACCGCCTGCCTGGCCGGCGCTATTTGCTACTTATCGCTAAGGCTGTTTGAAATTGATCGCAATGTCAACCTGCTGATTTCCATTGGCGTGATCGTTGTAATCCGGCTACTGGCAGTAAAGTTCAGGCTGTCACTGCCAAAGTTGAAGTAGGCTACAAAACACAAAAGCTGTCAAAAGACAGCTTGGGGTTTCACATTAAAAACATCACTCTTCTAAACTGGAACGTTTAGGTTCTTGACCGTATCAACAGGTCCGAAGTTTCTGGACTCCATCACGGTCTTTTTGCCCTTGATAAGTCTCACCTCTACAGGCATCACTTTGTGTTCAATATTTTTTCTGACAACCCTGTCATAGTACAGCTTCGCTTTCTGATACTGCCCCTTACCAAACTCCTCCCGATCTTGAAAAGATTGCACTTCCGGAAAATTCGGAATTACGTGATACAAACGTACGGTTACCGAATAGGTAGGCTTAAAAGAATTTAAAAAGTCAATCCACGCTTTTTTCATAGACCACTAAAATATAGGTTTTGACAAATCTACACCATGGCAAAATACAGAACAATTTGAAAGTACACTAATTTACATGGTTTCTAATTATTTATTAAGTAATAAAAAGTCGAAGTGGCGAGGGAAAATTCAGCCCGCCCCTCAAAAAAGCAATACTCCCTATCGGGTTTTTTCTCATCTTAGACTTCCTAAACTCCACACTCCCATGGCCAAAAAGTCTGTGTTCGATCCTCAGTCCGTACATCACCAGTTTCCTGCCTTACGGCGTCTGCACAACAAGAAACCCCTCATCTTTCTGGATGGCCCAGGCGGCACCCAGGTACCTGAGAGGGTAATCAGAGCTATTTCAACCTACTATCGCCGGTCCAACGCCAACACTCACGGTGCCTTTGTCACCACACGGGAAACCGATAAAGTGATGTCGGACGCCCGGACAAAGATGGCAACCCTGCTGGGGGCTCCGGGCCCGGAGTGCATCTCTCTTGGGCAGAACATGACCACTATCAATTATTCGCTGGCCCGGGCAATGAGCAAGTTGCTGAAGCCTGGCGATGAAGTGTTGATCACCCAATTAGACCACGAAGCCAACCGGGGCCCGTGGCTTACCCTGAGAGATTTTGGTGTCAAAGTGCGGGAGGTGAAGCTTTTGCCCACCGGCACACTGGACTATGCTGATTTTGAGCAGAAACTCAATGAAAACACCCGACTGGTTTGCATGGGCATGTCGAGCAACGCCATAGGCACTGTCAACGATTTTGCACTGGTTAGGCAAATGACCTACAAGGTGGGAGCCTGGCTCCTGCTGGATGCAGTTCACTATGCGCCGCACTTCAGCATCGATGTGCAAGCCATTGGCTGCGACTTCCTCATTTGTTCGGCCTACAAATTCTATGGGCCTCATGTGGGTATAATGTATGCAAAGCCAGGCCTGCTCGACAGGCTGCCAACCGACAGGCTAAGAACCACCGACCAGATAGCCCCCTATTCCATTGAAACCGGCACGCTCAATCATGCGGCCATGGCTGGTGTTTCCGCCGCTGTTGATTTTATCGCTTCATTGGGATCAGGCGATAACCTGAGAGAGAAGCTGGATGATGCTTACGCCAAAGTAAGTCAACATGAGTTCGCCCTGGCGTCAAAACTTTACACAGAACTAAAGGCCATCAAGGGCATAACGGTTGTAGGCCAGGATTTTTCATCTGAAAAAAGAACTCCCACCGTGTCGTTTACAGTCAAAGGAAAAACGGCCGAAGAGGTATGCAAGCAGCTTGCTGCGGGAAACATTTGCGCCTGGGACGGCCATTTTTATGCCGTGCGTGCCATTGAAGTACTGGGCCTTCTGGAAAAAGGTGGAGTTACCCGTATGGGAATTTCACTCTATAATACCGAACAAGAAATTGATCACGTAATCAAGGCCGTGAAAAAATTGACATAGGCCTTTCCTCTCGGTTTTACTCACTTCAAAATATTTCCCGCTGGCTACTTAAATCCTTCTATCCAGGACTTTAACTTTTTTTAACATCCTTTTACGAAGAATTTCGTAATATTTACAAGACTCAAACTCAAAAGGACTAATCATGTTAAAAAGTTACCTAATGGTGAGCATCAGGCACCTGATGCGCCAGCCTACCTATGCTGCGCTTAATATTCTCGGTTTAACAATCGGAATTGTCTCCAGCTTGCTAATCATTCTCTATCTGTCGCAAGAACTTAGCTACGACAAACATCACGCAAAAGCGGATCGGATTTACCGCATTTCTTCGGACATCAAGGAGCCTGATAATTCGTTCCGCTGGGCTGTAACCCAGCTCCCTCTTGGCCGAACGTTGAAGGCTGAATTTGAAGAGGTAGAGCAGTACGTCCGCTTTATTGGCAACGGCCGCACCAAGTTTATCAAAGATAATATCAACTATTTTGAAGAAGACGTCTTTCAGGTAGACAGCACAGTGTTTGATGTTTTTTCTTTTGACCTTATTTCCGGTAACCCCTCCACAGCGCTACAGAACCCGAGTTCCATGGTCATCAGCAAAACCATGGCGGACAAAATCTTCAAAGGCGAAAACCCGGTTGGACAGATCTTGAAAACAGACCAGAATTCCTTCGAAATAACTGGTGTGTATGAAGACCTGCCTAAAACATCCCACATCAGACCGAATGCTATGATGTCGGCCAGCACTTCCGACAGAAACAACTCCCAAAACTGGGGCGGCTTTGGCATCTACACTTACGCTTTGTTGAGAGAGGGTGCTGACCCGAAAGTAGTGGAAACCAAGCTTAATGACATTATTGATAAATACGTAGCGGTGATCTTCGATCAGTTTGACATCGTGATCCGGTATGAAATGATTGCCATCAAAGACATTCACCTGTATTCCACTTTTGAAGGTGAACCAGAAGCACTTGGCAACATCAAATACATCTACATTTTTGCTGCCGTTGCCTTGTTCCTGATCGTTATTGCCAGCATCAACTACATGAACCTGTCGACCGCTCGCTCCATGCGCAGAGCACTGGAAGTGGGGATCAGAAAAGTAATGGGTGCCCAAAGGAGCATGTTGATTGGACAGTTTATCACTGAGTCGGTAGTGCTCACAGTTATCTCCTTAGTTATCAGCTTAATAGTTTTGGCGATCGCTGTACCCCTTTTCAATGGATCCCTCGACACCAACTTATCTTTTTTAGATCTACTACAGCCACAGCTCATCCTGGTGGTTTTGGGCATTTTGATACTCACCGGGTTTGTCAGCGGCAGCTACCCGGCCTTTTACCTGTCAGGGTTTAAGCCAGCAGCAGTGCTAAAAGGCAAAGGAGCCAGCAGAGGCGGCAATCAATGGCTGCGACGTGTGCTGGTTGGCATCCAGTTCGCCATCTCTATCTTTATGCTTGTAGGTACCTTCATAATCTACGATCAAATGCAGTACCTGCGCAGCAAGGATTTGGGCTTTGACAAAGACCAGGTGGTTCGTGTGGTGCTGGACAACCAGGCCAGTCGTGAAAAGTATCCTGTTTTCAGAAATTCCCTGATGCAGAACCCTAATATCAAGTCTGTGGCTTCCTCCAGCACCTCGCCAGGGAATGGCTATGGCAAAAATGTGATGAGTGTCGAGACCAACGAGGGAGTAATGGAGAATTATGGCATCGATGCCTATGTTGTGGACTACGACTTTTTCCCCACACTCAGCATTCCTTTTGAGAAGGGGCGAAATATCTCTTCGCAATACCCAAGCGACACTTCCACCTCAGTGATGGTAAACGAAGCCATGGTGGCCAGAATGGGCTGGGAGGAACCTATAGGCAAGAAATTTCAGTTTGACCGTGACAGCACCGTGTTTCACCGAGTGGTGGGTGTGGTCAGGGATTTCCATCAGCAGTCTCTTTACAACCCCATTGAAGCCCTGATGTTCATCCCAGGCCTCAACAATTCGAGCGTGCTTATCAAAACATCGGAAGATCTGCAGGCTTCGCTTGCCGCCATAGAAGCCAGCTGGAACGAGGTGTATCCAGGCATTCCCTTCGATGCCACCTTTCTTGATGAGGAGTTTATGGAGCAGTATGAAACGGATCAGCTTCGTGGCAAGCTGTTTCTCGGGTTTTCCCTGATGATGATCTTCATAGCTTGTCTTGGCTTGCTTGGTTTGGCCTCCTTCATTGCCGAACAACGCACCAAAGAGATAAGCATCAGGAAAGTGCTGGGTGCCAACACTGGCGGCCTCGTAACTCTGCTCGTGAAAGATTTTGTGTGGCTGGTACTCATAGGTGCCGTGCCTGCATTCGGGCTCGGCTACTATTTCATGAATGACTGGCTCAAAACTTTCGAATATCACGTTGACATTAACCTGTTGTTATTTGTCGTCGTGTTGTTGATCATCCTGGTTATTACCGTGTTGACAACTGGCTACCATGCATTACGGGCAGCCAACTCCAACCCGGCAAGCAATCTTAAATATGAGTAAATCTTTGGCATAACCGCCGGTTTCAAGGCCCTGAAGTTGAATGACACTTCGGGGCTTTTTTTGTGAAAAACAATAGCCATTGTACCTCGCAATGCACAACGGTTAATCGCTTCAATGCTACCAATTTCTACGACTTGTTAAGTCACTGACCCCCAGATGGCTAGTCGGCTCAACGCAACAATCTGGTCTTTGCTACGTTATTGTGTAGTAAAAATTATAAAAATAATATGAAAAATACCATTTTAGCAGCCAGTTTACTAATGATGTTCATTACCAGCGGAGCGCTTGCTCAGGACGCCGGTCTCAAAGGAGGACTCAATTTTTCAAATCTTTACGTCGATGACGTTGACGATGAAAATATGAAAGTTGGTTTTAATGCAGGCGTTTACTACAAGGCACAACTAGTGAAGCAATTGTCGATTCAGCCGGAAATACTTTACTCGCTGAAAGGTGCCGAAGTTATTTACGATGACACATTCCTTGGTTTGGGCAACGGCAAATATCGCTTCAACCTTAGCTATGTCGATGTGCCGGTAGCTTTGAAGGTAAACCCCGTCGGTAATTTCTACCTTGAAGCAGGCCCTTATGTGTCTCTTTTAACCTCAGTAAAGGTGAAGAGAATCGACTCAGATGGAACCAAAGAAGTTGTAAGTGAGCTTGACCGGGACAAATTCAACACGTTTGACTACGGAGTGTTTGGCGGTGTTGGTTTCAATTTCACAGGAGGCTCTTTGGGAGTTAGGTATAACTACGGCCTACAGGAAATAGGCGAAAGTGGTTCTTTGGCAGCAGAAGCGACAGAGAACTCTAAAAACTCAGTGCTTCAGGTATTTATGAGCATACCTTTCTAATCGAATAATAGAAATAATAATATCTGCAAAAGAGCCTGGCCTGATAGGTCAGGCTCTTTTCAATTCAAGGATGGTTATTTCAGGGAGAATACCGATACGGCCAGGATAACCAAGGTATCCAAAGCCCCGATTGACATACAAATACTGGTTTTCCTCCTGATACAAGCCTGCCCATTGTTTATAAACGTACTGAGAGGGGCTCCATTGAAAACCACCAATCTCTACACCAAACTGAAAGCCGTGTGTATGGCCCGAAAGCATCAAGTCAACGTCGCCATAGTTAGGCCTCACCTGTGCGTCCCAGTGGCTGGGGTCATGCGAAAGCAATATTTTAAATGGATATTCCTCTGACCCTTGATGAGCCAAATCCATTTTGCCATACTTGGCGAACCTGCCAGCTCCCCAGTTTTCGATGCCGAGGATACCTATTTGCTCTCCATCCACCTTCACTGGAAGGTTTTCGTTCATCATCAATCGCCAGCCCAACTCTTTGTGAGCGACTTTAAGGTCCTCCAGGTTTTGCCTTTTGGCTCCTTCGGAAGACCAATTTTTATAATCGCCGTAATCGTGATTGCCGAGCGTAGAATAAACACCGAGAGGCGCTTTCACTTTCTCAAAAATGGAAATATAATCCTTTACTTCCTCAGCTTCATTGTTGACGAGATCACCAGTAAAAAAGATGATATCGGGCTTTTCATTCAGGAGCATATCCACGCCTCCCTTTACAGCTGTCTTGTTAAAAAAACTACCTGAGTGGATATCTGAAAGCTGGCCTATTTGCATGCCGTCGAACTCTTTGGGCAGGTTGGGAAAATAAATAGTTTTCCGTCTGATTCGGTAGTCGTGGGCGCCACTTAAAATTCCATAACTCATTGTTAGTGCTGGAACAGCCCCGGCAATGAGCGCCACCTTTGAAATGAATTCTGACCTGGGAATGGCTCTGCCATTGGGGTTGATTGGCTCTGGGCTCGAAAATATGAAGTTGCCCAACCACTGAAACCCTCTGATAATATCTCCCACTAGTAAGAAAATAAGGGCAAACAGTTTTGACATCACGTTGATGAAGATGCCGAGCACAATGAAGGTGCGAAGCCCTTTCATTCCTGATAAATCAGCGAAGTTGACCACAAGAACGCCAAGTACCGACAAGGTGGTTACCCCCCAGAAAATCCAATAAACGATTTTTCGTGTTGTAAGAGATACGTCGGCAGTTGCCAGTCTGACGGCTTGGAAAACATACCAATCGATAGCCAGTAAAAGAAGGAGTAAAAAGAATGCAAACACGATTCTGTTCATTTAGGGATGGAATTAATATGGCCAGCACAAGGCCTCTTCCATAAGAAAGAAAAAGAGCCCCTTTAAGTTCACCTTATGTATAGACGATTAAAGGCCATTGAATACTTTAAAGGGGCTCAGTTATTTTAGCTTAATCCTAATCTCCTGTTCACCCTGGCGAAGAACCAGTACATCACAGGCACAATCACCAGCGTAAGAAAGGTAGCGAACGTAAGACCGAATACGATGGTCCACGACATTGGCCCCCAGAAGATCACATTATCTCCGCCCATGAAAAAGTCTGGGTCGTACTCTCTGAAGAAACCAATAAAGTCGATATTCAATCCTATAGCCAAAGGCACCAGGCCAAGCACGGTGGTGATGGCAGTCAGTAGCACCGGACGAAGCCTGGTTTTTCCTGCGACCACAATGGCCTCATCTACTTGTTCGATATTGAGCCTTTCAACACCCAACTCCTTCCTCATTCTGCTTCTGGTGAGCTCAATGAAGTCGATAAGTACGATGGCGTTGTTCACCACGATACCTGCGAGAGAAATGATTCCAACCATTGTCATGATGACCACAAAGTCCATTTGGAAAATTACCAAACCAAGGAACACTCCAATGGTACTGAAAAGCACTGAAGTCATGATGATCAAGGGAGCGGTCATTTTATTGAACTGCGCCACAATGATCAGGAAGATCAGGAATACCGCCAGCAGCAAGGCACTGCTCAGGAAGGCCATTTCCTCTGCCTGCTTCTCCTGCTCGCCACCGAACTTGAAGGAGTAACCCTGAGGCATATCAAAGTTCACCAGCAGCTCTTTGATTTGATCGTTGATTTCGGTTGGATTGGCTCCTCCCAGCACGTTGGAGCTGATGGTCACTACACGCTGCAGATCCTTCCTGCGTACCGAACCATAAGTAGTACTCAACTCAGCTTTGGCGACGGCAGAAATCGGTACAGACACAATTCGTCCGTTGGTTTGATCACGAAAAACCACACTCTTGTTCATCAAAGCGTCGATATCGTAGCGATACTTTTCGTCAAGTCTCAACTGCACTTCATAGTCGTCTTCGCCCTGCTTGAACTTGGAAATCTCTTTTCCAAACAACGAAGTACGCACCTCATTGGCTATCGAATAAGTTGACAGACCAAACCTGCGGGCCTTTTCTCTGTCGATATCCACAATAAGTTCCGGCTTGCCTGTTTCAAGGTCAGTTTTAAGTCGCTCAATACCTTCAATACCTGACTCGTTAATGAAGGTTTTCATGTCTTCCGTGATTTCGATCAGTCGGGTAAAGTCGAGTCCTGTCACTTCGATGCTGATCGGCTTACCAACTGGTGGGCCGGCAGCGTCTTTATCAACTGTGAGTGCCACACCAGGATAGCCCTGAACTGCCTCACGTATCTCGTTCATGATATCGCTCGTCATTACCCACTCATCCGAACCTTCTCTCTTGCGGTACTTAAACTCGACAAAATTGACAGTAATCCGGGCTTTATTAGGGGTTTCAGCCTGACCAACAGCCGAAGGGTCATTGGGGTCGGCAGTATCCTGCCCTACTTTGGTCACTACCGACTCCACCATGAACTGATAAGGCTCAATCACTTTCATTACCTTCTTCTCCACCTCCTCTGTAAATGAGTTGGTCACATTGATATCGGTTCCTGAAGGCTGCTCAATGAATACATTGACATACTTTGGTTCGTTCTCAGGAAAGAAAATGACATTGGGGGTAAATACTCCCATCAGTGCCAGTGAAAAGAACAAAAGAAATACAGTACCAAAGAAAAAGAGCGTTGGGTTCCATCCCCGCAAAGCGAACTGAAGCGTTCGGGAATACAGCCCTTCTATGAAAGGCAGAAAGGTGTCCTGAAACTTTCTGGACAGTGGAACCAGTACATAGACATTTAACAGAATAAGTATGCCCAGAAGCAAGGCCAGGTTACCCAGCACATTTGCTTTTGCCAGCAGCAGCAAAGCGCCGATGGCTAGGCTCACACCTGCAAATATCCATATCCTTTTATAGTTGAATGCTTGTCTGTTGTCCACTTTCATAAAGGCAGCAATCATCACTGGATTAATCACCAAAGCCACAAAAAGTGAAGAGCTAAGCGTAACAATCAGAGTGATAGGCAAGTAACGCATAAACTGCCCCATCAACCCTGGCCAGAAGGCCAAAGGAAGAAAGGCGGCAAGTGTGGTAGCCGTGGATGAAATAATAGGCCAGGCCACCTCTCCCACCCCCCGACGGGTAGCTTCAAGCGGCTTCATGCCCAGTTCCATCAAACGGTAAACGTTCTCCACCACCACAATACCATTGTCCACCAGCATACCCAATGCCATGATCAGCGAGAACAGTACCATCATGTTGATAGTGATACTAAAGGCCGACAGCACGATAAAGGAAATGAACATCGACAACGGAATGGCCACGCCAACAAACAAGGCGTTTCTCGTTCCTAAAAAGAAGAGAAGTACCAAAACCACCAGAATTACCCCTGAGATGATATTATTCTCCAGGTTGCTCACCATTTCACGGGTCATTTCCGACTGGTCGTTGGTGATTGCGATTTCAAGGTCAGCCGGCAGCGTATCCATCGTTTTGTCGAGGATCGCATTTATCTTTTCTGTGGTAATCAGCAGGTTTTCACCGCTTCTTTTGATCACATCCACAGAAACCACAGGCTTGCCATTCATTCTGGCGAAGCTTTGCTTTTCCTTAAAGCCGAATTCAATAGTTGCTATGTCTTTGAGGTAGACGATATTGGCATTCTCATTTTTGACAATGATGTCTTCCATTTCGCTGGCCTCCTCAAATTCACCCACCACTCTAATGGTTCTTCTGATGCCATCCTCAAGAATATTTCCACCAGACAAAGAAACGTTCTCAGCGGAAATCGCATTCTCAATGTCGGCGAAGTTGACCTTCACAGCCTCCATCTTGTAGGGGTCAACATTGATTCTGACTTCTTTCTCGTCAATGCCCCTGATTTCTACTTTGCTTACCTCACTTACTTTTTCAATCTCGTCCTCAAGAATTTCCGCATAGTCTTCCAGCTCTTCTAGTGTATAATTCCCCGAAAGGTTAATGTTCATAATGGGGAACTCCGACAGGTTGAGTTCGAAGATGTTTGGATCAGTTTGCAGGTCGCTTGGCAGCTCGGGCTTGGCCCTGTCCACGGCATCCTTCACCTTCGTCAGAGCGTCTTCAATGGCCGTTTCGGCACTGAACTCAACAATGATGGTGGAGTAGTCCTGTACGGAAGTCGACTTAATATTGTCAACTTCAGAGATGGTATTGATCTCTTTCTCTATCGGCCTGGTAATCAGGTTTTCTATGTCAAGTGGAGCATTGCCCGGATGGGCAGTACCTATGTAAACTATCGGCTGCTCAATTTCCGGATAGCTGTCTTTTGGAAGCGAGATATAAGAACTCACTCCCATCACTATCAGTAAAAAAGTCAGGAAAAAAACCGTGGTTCGATTCTTAAGAGACGCTGAGGTAAGTTTAAACTCTTTGTCTACCACCTCTTCGTTCTCTTCAGAAAACCTGTTTTCCTCGGGAAGATTATCGTTAGTATTTGTATCGTTAGCCATATGGATTCGGTTTTTGAGATAAATTACTTGCTGGCAGCTGCCAACGTCACACTAACTCCCTCGGCTACATCCCTGTATCCTTTTTCAATTAACTTCTCAGTTCCCTGAAGGCCCTTTATCACCTCAGTTTCACTTTTGAAGGTGAGCCCTGTTTCAATATGAGTTTTGGTAGCCACAAGGCTGCCGTCCTGATCAGCGACTGTGTAAACAAAGGTTCCTTTGTCGTCTCTCAGGATGATCTTGGTGGGTATAACCAATGCTTTGCTGCTCTTGTAGTCAATCAGCTGAAGCACTGTCACCTGATTGGGCCTTACGGTGAATTCCAGCTTTGGTAAGCTCACTTCTACTGTGAAAGTTCTGTTCTCGCTGTTGATCACCTGACCAACCGAAAGTACCTTGGCAGTTACCGTTTTGTCCTGAACGGGAAAGTACACCTCCACTGGATCTCCAGCGGTAAACTTGCCGATGAAAACTTCTGAGATGTCGGCCTTAATATACATATCGTCTTCGCTAAGCACACGCACCAAAGGCATGCCCGGAGAAGCGATGGAACCGAGTGTGGCAGGAATTTCATCCACTCTTCCGCTAAACGGTGCCCTTATGACTGACTGAGCGAGCTGAGAGTTCAGCGTGGCCAACCTGTCTTCAAGCGACTCCTTACGATTTTTTGCTTCCAGGTACTGCACCTCCGTACCGATCTTTTGCTCCCAAAGCTTCGACTGTCTCTCAAAAAGTGTTTTGGCTAGTTCGAGGCTGGTCTGCACCTCACTGATATTGTTGCGAACAATGTCGGCGTCAAGGGTAAGCAGTACCTGGCCTTTGTTCACCTTTTGGCCTTCGGTTACATGAATTGCCTGTACTTTACCCATTGTTTCAGCACTCATCATCACATTTTTGTGAGAGGCTACCCATCCCCTTACCTCAGTCATATGAAAAAAGTCTTTGGTAGGAACCGGCATAGTAGCCACAAGAATGGCGTTGGTATTCTCCTTACCAAACTCAGGATCCATTTGCGCTATTTCCTTTTCGAGCGTAGTAATCTTGGCTTTCAGCTCCCGAAGCTCATTGTTGTATTCACTGAGTTCGGATTTTTTTGCTTCAATATCTGAAGGGGCCTCTCCGCATGAAACGCCTGCGAAAAGAACGGCAACCAGTGCCAGTAACTGTAAACTTTTCATAGATGATGTATATGTTTTCATAGTTTGGTTCTCCTTATTCCTTAATTAATAGTCCTTTTGCCTTGTCGAGATCGACCTTGGCAACAATGGCATCGTAAAGTGCACTATAGTAGTTGGTCTGCGCATTTCTAAGGCTGTTTTCTGCGTCGATTACCTCCAGGTTGGAGCCAACCCCCTGCTCGTATTTGATTTTGGTTACCCTGGCAATGCTCTCCGCCAGCTCCATGTTCTCCTCCTGCGAGGCGAGCGACTTTTGCGCATTGTCAAAATTCAGATAAGACTGCTGAATTTCCAGGTCGATCAGGTTTTCCAATGACTTAAAGCCGTTGTCTAGCTTTTGTAGTGTGAGCTTCTCTTGCTGAATCTTGTAAGTGCGCTGCAAACCACCAAAAATGGGCACGTTAAGACTCACCCCAAACTGAGAGTAGTCATACCATTTATCGGGCCCGACGAGATCTGAATCGTCGATATTTGTGTTGGTTTTGAAAATTCCTCCTACTCCATTTGATTGGGTTGAATAGCCAAGCGTGGCAAAGGCGTTCATAGACGGCAGCGCCTCAGCGTAAAGGTTCTTAATATTAAGTTCCTGCAACCGCCTGTTTACTTCCAACACTTTATAATCTGGCCTGTTTTTGTAGTCCCAGTCGCTCCCGTTAAGTTTTTCGATAGGATCGAGCTGAACGTCCTGAATGGTGCCAGCCACTTCAATCGGCTGCTCCATCGGATAATTCATCTGAAACTTCAATATGGCCAGCCCCAGTGCATTCATATTGCCGAATTTGTCCCGCTCGGTCACCAGGTTATTGAAGCTCACCTGAATGCGATCAACGTCAATTTTTTCAGCAAACCCACTAATATTCAGCGCTCTCGTGTTCCTAAGAAGGCTATCGACCCTTGCAATATTGGCATCAAAAAGCTGCATCCGTTCACGATTGATCAGAACAGCATAGTAAGCCTTTGTTACCTGCTCAACTATCTGCTCTCTGGTTTGTTCAGAAGTTTTTTGAGACAGCTCTTTGTACGTATTTGATGCCTGCAAACCCACTATGTAAGAGCCATTGAAGATCATTTGATTAATTGTGAGACTTGCATTCCCGCTACTTTTTAACTGAAAGAAGTTGGGTGCAGCCAATACATCGCCATTTTGAGCGCCAGGAATTCCTACGGGGAAAAAGCTGAACGCATTTGGATCGTCATTGTAGGTTCCATAAAAACGCTGTAGCTTCTGGTTGTGGTTAACGGAAGCGCTACCAGAAATCTGCGGCAACCCTATACCTACTGTCTCCTTTACTTTGGCCGCTGCTATTTGCTCATCAAGCGTAGCATTCTGCGCATTGATAGAATTGGCCAGTGCGTAGTCGATACATTGCTCAAGTGAAAGTGGTCCGTCGGAAACTACCGTGCCGCCGTTGTCCTGAGCGCTGAGTTGGCCAGCCACCAGAAGCATTGCCACCAAAAAAATCTTCCAACTACTTTTGAGATTCATATGATTGCTTGTTAAAAATTGTGTCATAAAGTTTCCTTCCCTGATCCGTTAAAATCCCCTGTATAAAGTGATAGAATATTTGCTCGCAGACTTCCTTAAATTCAAACCTGCCTCTGGGGTAGGTGTGTGCGTCAAAAGCCATCTCTACTTGTTTCATTCGCAGCACCGCAAGAATATTTTCATCGATGTCATCTCTGAAACTGCCTTCCGCTTTTCCCCGCTTCAAACAATCCACGATGTTCTGAGTGAAGACTCGTTCCTTGTACTCCTCGAAAAGTGTCCAGGCTTTGGGGTGATACTTCTGAATGTCGTGCAGCACCGACGGGTGAATGGTCTCTACATTCGTTCTCATGAACTGCGAGATTTTAAATAGCTCATCGATGGAGTTGGACGACTCCTGGTGCATTTTCACAAATTCCCGGTACTCTTTTTCGCAATGGTGCCCAACCGCCAACGTCACTACTTCGTCTTTATCCTTAAAAAACTGATAGATCGTTTTTTTAGAGATACCCATGTGACGGGACAGATCGTCCATTGTCACACTTCTGACGCCCAAACGGCAAATAAGCTGGTCAGCTTGCTCTATTATATTATCTCTTACTTCCAAAATATTCTTCTAAACTTTGGAAACTTTCACATTACTCAAAGTTTCCGTTGTCAAAGTAACGGCTAGTTTTTGAAAAGGTTTAGAAAAAAGTGAAAATTAACTTACCGATAATAATAGTCCCTAAAGGTCTTTATTTGAGGCTATTGAGTCATTTCTTTGCCACTATTGCAAACCCACAGAGGATCGGCGACGGCATAAATGCTACTGACTGAACTTTCAAACGTTTGCAGGTAAAAAAGTATTAAATTTGGTTTCATCATCATGCAGCAGGCTCCGGCAAAATATCTTAACTATAAAAAATATGGGACAGGCCCGAAATACCTTTTGGCATTTCATGGCTTTGGACAAACTGAGCTGGCCTTCCAATTGTTCGGAACCTCACTGGGAATAGACTATACGATCATTTCCATTGATCTCTTCTTCCATGGAAAAAGCCAGTGGCCGACTGATGAACTCCCAGTGCCGACCGAGTCGTGGCACGATTTGCTTCTGGGCATCCTGAAAGCGGAACAAATAGATAAATTCAGCGTGATGGGATACAGCCTTGGTGGTAAACTGGCATTGACTACGGCCATGTTGTTTCCTCAGCGGGTGCAAAGAATCATTTTAGCTGCACCAGATGGCATCTACCTTAACCCCTGGTACAACGTTGCGACTGGCACCTGGGTAATGAGGGCCATCTTTCATTATCTAAACGACCACCCTGCTCTTCTTATCCGCCTGATCTCCTTTTTTAGCCGCACCAGGTTGGTGTCTGGGCGGCTGGCAAAGTTTGCTATCTCGCAGGTGGCTGACCATAACAACGGTAACAGCATTTACCACGCCTGGGTGGGCTTCAGGCATTTTACTCAAAACATAGACAAGGTGCTTCAAACTGTCAACCAAAATAACATCCACGTGACGATGGTGGCTGGAAAATACGATACGGTTATCCCCTATGGCAAACTTCACTCTTTTGAAAAAAAGTGCGCCTCATCAGACTTTGTATTGATCAAAACCGGCCACAATTCTCTCCTCCAGAAATTCCACGAATCGCTCTTAGAAAACGTCCGTCCACACTCTGGATAAGGCAACCGATCATAGGGAGGATCATTCCCAACAGCTAAATTCAATTTCTCGGTATCAGGCCTTCTAAAATTACCTTTTTTAGAAGTCGACTATTTCTTTTTGTTTTAACTTTGGGCTTCAAAAATCCCATACCCAAGCGACCTCATGATTCTCTTTTTCCAGAAAGACGCTAATACATTTTATATCCTTCAAGTTGCGACCACTGCCAACGACCTGACCAGAGAAAAGCTCACCTGGCTTTTCAGCGGCGGGAAGTTTGTGGACGGTCCGTCAGTTGAGGGGCCATTCATTGGGCCACGGAAAGAGATGATTACGCCATGGAGCACCAATGCCGTGGAGATCACCCAGAACATGGGCATCAGCGGGGTGGTGAGGATTGAGGAGTTTGTGAGAAAAGAAGCCTACCCGGATGAATTTGATCCGATGCTGAAAGCCGTGTACCAGATAATTGATCAGGATGTTTTCACCATCTCCCATGTGCCCGATGCTATTGTAGAGATCGACAATATTAAGGCTTACAGCGAAAAAGAGGGGCTTGCCCTCAGCCAGGAAGAAATCGACTACCTGGAATCAGTGAGCAAGTCGCTGGGACGCAAACTTACCGACAGTGAAGTGTTTGGCTTCTCTCAGGTGAATTCTGAGCACTGCCGCCACAAGATATTCAATGGCACTTTTATCATCGATGGCAAGGAGAAACCAGACACGCTTTTTCAGCTAATCAAAAAGACATCGAAAGCCAATCCCGGTTTTCTTGTCTCCGCCTACAAAGACAACGTGGCCTTTATTGAAGGGCCCAGTATCGAGCAGTTTGCCCCTACCCGTCAGGATCAGCCTGACTACTTTGAGGCCAAAACCAGAAAGAGCGTGCTTTCTCTCAAAGCAGAAACTCACAACTTCCCCACCACCGTAGAGCCATTTAACGGCGCTGCTACCGGCAGCGGAGGAGAAATCAGAGACAGGATGGCGGGCGGCCAGGGAAGCTTCCCACTGGCAGGAACGGCTGTGTACATGACCTCCTACTCCAGGCTGTCGAGCAACCGGCCCTGGGAAAACCACAGTCCTGAGAGACCGTGGCTTTATCAAACGCCTTCTCAAATACTGATCAAGGCTTCCAACGGTGCCAGCGACTACGGTAATAAGTTCGGACAGCCACTTATCACCGGGAGTCTTTTAACATTTGAGCACGAAGAAAATGGCAAGGCTCATGGCTTCGATAAAGTGATTATGCAGGCGGGTGGCGTTGGGTTTGGCATTAGAGATCAGAGTCAAAAGAAGAGTGTAGAAAAAGGAGATAAGATTGTGGTGCTGGGCGGCGACAACTACCGCATAGGCATGGGTGGCGGTGCCGTGTCGTCTGTTGCCACCGGCGAATTTGGCAATTCCATCGAGCTAAATGCTGTGCAGCGCTCCAACCCCGAAATGCAGAAGCGGGTAGCCAACACCATCAGAGCCCTTGCCGAGCTCGACGAAAACCCCATTTCATCGGTGCACGACCATGGGGCGGGCGGGCATCTCAATTGCTTATCCGAATTAGTAGAAGAAACCGGTGGTAAGTTTGAGATCAGCAAGTTTCCCGTCGGTGACCCCACCCTTTCTGATAAAGAAATTATCAGCAACGAGTCACAGGAGCGCATGGGCCTTGCACTTCACGAAAAGCATCTCGACTACCTGCGCAAAGTGGCCGACAGAGAGCGTTCGCCCATGTACGTTGTGGGTGAAGCAAGTGGCGACCACAAATTGACCTTCGCTAACAAAGAAGGTAAGAAGCCTGTGGATTTTGAGCTGACTCACCTTTTCGGCTCATCTCCTAAGACCATTCTGGAAGATAGGGAAGAGAAATCCAGCTTCCAGCCAATTCAAACTTCCGCAACTAAGGTGGAAGAATACCTGCTGAAGGTATTGAAAATGGAAGCAGTAGCTTCCAAAGACTGGCTTACCAACAAAGTAGACCGCTGCGTTACCGGCAAGGTGGCCAAGCAGCAGACCTGTGGAGAGCTGCAAATTCCTCTCAACAACCTCGGCATCATGGCACTCGACTTTGGCAGCAACAAGGGAGTTGGTACGTCGATCGGCCATGCCCCTGTGCCGGCATTGATCGATGAAAAGGCTGGCTCCAGGCTGGCCATTGCTGAAAGCTTGACCAACCTGGTTTGGGCCCCGCTGGAAGGGGGTATCAAGGGCGTTTCACTTAGTGCCAACTGGATGTGGCCTGCAAAAAACAAAGGAGAAAACGCCAGGCTGTACAATGCCGTGCAGGCTGTCAGCGATTACGCCTGCGCACTGGGTGTAAACATCCCTACCGGCAAAGACTCTCTGTCGATGACACAGAAGTACCCAGGCAAGACGGTTTATTCGCCAGGCACTGTTATCATTTCTGCCGTCGGCCAGGTAACTGATATCCGGAAGACAATCGAACCGGTAGCCAAAGTCGTTGACGGCAGCAAACTGCTCTACCTCAACCTTGGCAGCAAAGGCTTCGAACTGGGCGGCAGCACACTTGGACAGGTACTGAATAAGCTGGGTGACTCCACGCCAGACGCCGCTGAGGCTGACTATTTCGTCAAGGTATTTAGCCTGATGCAGTTGCTCATCAGCGAGGGGCTTATCATTGCCGGCCACGATGTTTCGTCTGGTGGCCTTGTCACCACACTTTTAGAAATGTGCTTCCCTTCTGCTTCAGTGGGCATGAAAGTCAGTTTGGATGACTTGAATGAGCCTGATGCCGTTAAGGTTCTTTTCAGTGAAAATCCTGGCCTGGTGGTTCAAACAACTGATGCGGCAAGGCTTGAAACCATTTTCACCGAAACAGGCATCAGCTGCAGCGTTATTGGAGAAGTGACCCCAAAGGCCAGCGTAGAAATTAAACTGGGAAGTGATAGCTGGACCTTTACCGTGGCCCAAATGCGCAAAGAGTGGGCAGAAACCTCCTGGCTTTTGGATAAAAAACAAACCAAAGAAGGTTTTGCCGACATCCGATACGATAACCTTGGCAAGCAGCCATTGAAAATTAACCTCCCTGCACAGTTCGGAGGCAAACTTGCCGACTACGGCCTTTCATTTACGAGGCCAAAGACAACCGGCATCAAAGCAGCCATCATCAGAGAGCAAGGCAACAACAGCGACCGTGAAATGGCCTACTGCATGTGGCTGGCGGGCTTCGATGTGAAGGACGTACACATGACTGACCTTATCAGCGGCAGAGAAGATTTGTCAGAAGTCAACTTGATCGTGTTCGTGGGCGGCTTCTCCAACTCGGATGTCCTGGGCTCGGCAAAAGGATGGGCGGGTTCCTTCCTTTACAACGACAAGGCTAAAAAAGCGCTGGATAATTTTTACGCAAGAGAAGACACGCTCAGCCTGGGTGTGTGTAACGGCTGTCAGCTGGCCATGGAGCTAGGGCTGATTTACCCGGAACTGGACAATCACCCAAAGATGCATCACAACACCTCAGGCAAGTTTGAGTGTACCTTTACAGATGTTGAGATTCTTGAGAACAACTCCGTGATGTTTGGCTCACTGGCAGGCAGCAGACTAGGGATCTGGTCAGCGCACGGTGAAGGCCAGTTTGTCTTTGCAGAACCGGAAAAGATCAATATTGCCGCTAAGTTTGCTTACTCTTCTTACCCGGCCAACCCCAACGGGTCGCAGTTCGACACGGCCTGCGTGGTAAGCCACAACGGGCGCCATGCAGCCATCATGCCTCACCTGGAAAGGTCGATGTTTCCATGGAACTGGGGCTACTATCCTGATGGCAGGCAATCAGATGAGGTAACACCGTGGATGGAGGCTTTTGTGAATGCAAGGAAGTGGGTGGAAGAGATGATTGTAAAGGACTAGGTAATTTTTCCCTATCTTTACTAGATGCATATCTTACAACTGATAAAACGAAATCAGGAGGGGTTTATCAAACTTTGTGTCAAATACAAGGTGGATAAACTATATGCATTTGGTTCTTCGGTAACAGATCAGTTTGATAAAGACAAAAGCGATATTGATCTCGTTATAAAAATGAATATCACAGATCCGATGGAGTACGGGGAAGCTTTGATGTCATTTTGGGATGAAATTGAAAGCTTTTTCGGTAAAAAAGTGGACCTATTGACAGATGAATCAATAAAAAATCCCTACCTCAGAAAAAGTATCGAAGCCACCAAGAAGTTGATTTATGACGGACAAAGAGCGGAAGTATCTGTCTGATATCCTGAGTTCAATTCGGCTGGTATATTCCTTCACAGAAAATATAAATTCCTTTGACGAATACAGCACGAGCTATATGGTTAAAAGTGCTGTAGAACGTCAGCTCGGCATAATTGGAGAGGCTGTTAATCTTTTCATCAAAAACTCGGATGATTCTCCTCCACTGAATAACGCAAAACAAATAATAAGCCTTCGTAATAGACTGGTTCATTCATACGACAACATTGACGATAGAATCATTTGGAATATTATTCGCAGACACCTGTCTCCACTGGAAGATGAAGTCGTCCAGCTCCTGAGTGAAGCATAAATCTTGCTATACCGTCAAATCAGCTCCACTCCAAAGAACTTCTGAAGAACAGTCAATAGAAACATAGCTCCCAGCACTACGGGGCAAACGTAGACTATCATCAAGTTGAAGAATTTTTCAATAAACGATCCCCCGTAGGAAGGGTTTCCATGGCTTATTTCTTCGCTAAGTCCGGCCGTTTTCCATTTGGAGGATATGAAAACACTCAAAAGGAACCCACCAAGTGGTAGGCTAATGACAAAAAAGAGATCCTGCACCACGTCCATAAAGGATTTAACCCCACCCTCATAGCTAACGAATTCGGTGAAAGCTCCTACAGCGCCAAACCCGAGCATACTTGGCAGGCCAATGAGGAATATCAGCAGGGCCATCACAGAAACCGCCTTTTTCCTTGACCATTTCTTCTCGTCCACGAGAAAGGCAACCGGCACTTCCAAAAGAGATATGGTAGAGGTCAGCGCTGCAAAACAGAGCAGCAGAAAGAACCCGCCACCAACAATTTTGCCGATAAGTGGCCCCATTGTCTGAAACACTCCAAGCAGTGCTACAAACACAAGCCCAGGGCCTTCAGCAGGCGACTGTCCTTGTGAGAACACCAAAGGAAATATCATCAGGCCAGCCAGAAAAGCCACCGCTGTATCGGCAATGGTCACAAGAATCGCAGAATTAACAATATTGTCATTCCTGCTGATGTAGGATCCGTACGTGATCAGCGCTCCCATTCCCAGGCTAAGAGAGAAGAAAGCCTGCCCCAAAGCGGTGTAAATCGTTCGGCCATTGATCAGGCTAAAGTCGGGAAGCAAATAGAAGCTTACGCCATCCATTGCATTGGGCAATGTCAGCCCGTAAATAATAATGAAGATGAGAATCAGAAACAGCGTGGGCATCAGCACTTTGGAAGTGCCCTCTATCCCCTTCTGCACCCCTCTGTAAACGATATAAGCTGTGATCACCATAAAGGCGATGCTGAAGAACAAATTATCTCTGAAGTCGGCCACGTAGGCCGAAAAGAAACCACTGTAGTCTTGCTCATTCAACAGATTCCCGAAGCTTAGTTCGAGGAAGTAGCCAAATGCCCAGCCTGCCACTACGTTGTAAAAAGACAGGATCATCACCCCGCATATGATCCCAAACAGGCCTACGTAGGCCCAGGACTTACCACCCAGCTTTTTGTACGCCCCGTAAGGGTTCGATTGTGCCTTTCTTCCGACAGCGATCTCCCCCACCATTATCGGCAAGCCGATGAGAAAAATCCATCCAATATATACCAGCAAAAAAGCTGCTCCCCCGTTTTGCCCGGTGACATAGGGGAACTGCCATATATTACCCAAGCCAACAGCTGAACCAGCTGCGGCTGCAATGAATCCAAGTTTATTAGAAAATCCTCCCCTGGCCGCCATCTATTGTTTTTTGTGTTCCAATAAAAAAATCAAGCCGGAAGATAGGCCCATATTAAGTTTTAATCAAAACAAACTTGCTAAACGGGCATTTTAATGACTCTCCCGTGCTGCCTTCCTAAAGCACGCTACTCAATTCTGCCTGCCATGCCTTTCCACTATGTGAAACTGCTTATTTGGCCACACATTTGAGTAACTTTATGTCCAAATATAGCCTAAAATCATGTCGACATTCATCAGCGATACTTCAGGTAAGGAGTTTCCCATCAGCGACAGAGTAGCTGGAAATTCCATCCGAAAAAAAATCCTGGACTTAATCAGGTCTGATCATCCAAAATTCTCCGATGACTCTTTTCTGGCATTACAGGAGCTCAATTTTTATCGGGAGAAATACATATCCAATTGCCTGCTAACCGAGCTCGACGAGCTTTCTGATCTTGAAAGCAATGTTTTGGAGACACTGAAAGACCAAACCACCATTACCGATAAAGTGGAAGATGATGCGGTTCAAAGCACTTTTGGCCAGCGGATAGCAGATCATGTGGCGAGTTTCGGGGGCTCATGGACCTTCATCATATCGTTTGGCATATTTCTATTTATCTGGATCGTTTTCAACTTTTACTGGCTCTCCAACAAAGGGTTTGATCCGTATCCGTTCATCCTGCTTAACCTTATCCTGTCCTGCCTTGCGGCCATGCAGGCACCGGTGATCATGATGAGTCAAAACAGGCAGGAGCAAAAAGACAGGAAAAGGGCCAAAAAAGATTATATGATCAACCTAAAGTCGGAACTGGAAATCAGGATGCTGCACGAAAAAATCGATCACCTGATTCTTCATCAGCAGCAAGAGCTCATTGAAATTCAAAAAGTTCAGATTGACATGATGAATGATATTCTTACCAGAATAGACAAATAAAAAACGAGGCCTCCCGACCTCGTTTCATCTATCTCATAGTTCGTATTCGCTATTCCCAGAAGAAGCCGCCCTCGAAGGAGCTGTAGGCCGTACCACCAGCATCTGGCGGTGTTGACGCAGCATCAAAGGTATCAAGATAGGGCACCCAGTTCGCTCCAGACTTCGATAGCAGCTTGAATTTCACAACAAAACTATCGCCACTATTGACTATTGGAACCATGCCTCCTATGCTGGCAGGCATACCCAGGGTTGCCGGGTCAACCACGCCTCTCGGCGTCACTCCATCGCCGTCAAAAATTGACATTTCCATTCGGGTTTCATTCGGCTGAAAAGATCCATTGAACAACGGAATCTGGGTTAATCCCTGCCAAACAAGCACCCCGTTGCCCCTGTTCGATTCGGCCTCGACAAAGTCAAGCGTCTCATTTAACACAAGGTCATCATATCCATCCCCATCCATCGATGCCTTGATGCCACCTATAACCGGGCTCCAGTAAATTGCGTTATTATTTGCGAGTGCTATGTCTGAAAACGTCCAAACTAGTTCCCCAAACGGAAATCCACGCTCATCCTCAAATGACTGCTCAAAACTGGCCCCAATCGTTTCAGGGGTGGCGGGTCCATTCAGCACCTCTACTTCAGCAGGAGTAATATCGACTACATCGACACCGTCGTCGATATTGATATTGATAACGATTTTACCGTCGTCGAGGTGGGCATCTGCATTAATTCTGTAGTGTGTTCTTGGTTGTGGATTATCAATAGTTGCTGTAAGTGTTCTATCAATCGTCGTTCCATCAAACACCTTGAAGTAAGTCATTGAAATTTCGATGAAAATAGGGTTGTTGGCTCTGAAGTAGCCTTCCAGCTCCTCGGAGTCGCCATAATCAAGCTGCTCACCAGTGTTGTTATAGGTAACAACCATTCCGTAGGTATCAAAATCCATTTTGATGTCGTCTGAATAAACCACTGACACCTTGTAATTAGCCAACGTCACAGTAAGGGGGATTTCCTTGATCTCTTCCTTATCAATTGTGAAATTGTCGGATCTTCCAAAATAATACGGATTGTTGAACGCTGCGTCCACCAGATTATTGGAGTGTGCTTCGATGTAATACTCACCTGTCTCCAGCTCAATCTCTTCCGGTGCGCTCGACCAGGGATCGAAAACTATCACCTCAGTGTCGTCAGTAGCGTCGAAAATAGTGACGACGTAATCGCCCAAATCTACTACTTCTGCTACCCTACCCGAAGTAGGGAATTCGTCAATGGCTAGTGCAAGGCTGAGCTTAAGCACCCCCTTGTCAGCCAATGGCTCTGTTGGATCCTCATTCTTGTTACAAGACAGAAGGCATGATACAAACAGAACCATTAAGAATAATTGTGAAATTCTTCTCATGATTAGTATTGTTTTGATGGTAAAAAAATGCTCTTGAGTTGGCTAACCTTACTGTAAGGTACATTATTCTTGTAACTAAATCAATTTCAACTCATTAGAGAGTAGAAAATACCAAAAAGTAAGTACTTCGGCGGCAACATTTGAGAGAGTGAGCGATACATGTAGCGATACATGTAACCAGGTAATATGGATGCTCACTACCCGATGTTAGAGAGAGTGGCAGGTTGAATGACAATGCAGGGCAGAGCTGCCCGTCCGTTCAGCCTGGTCTAGTGCTGGGCGCATTCAGACGAAAAAGAGAAAGTGTTACTGACTTTCGTGCAATATTTTTATTACCTGCTATTGTAAACCAAAAGATAGTTTCTACTTTTGTACCTCCAAAATCGGATTGACCGATGGTGTAACGGTAGCACAACAGATTTTGGTTCTGTTTGTCAAGGTTCGAATCCTTGTCGGTCAACTTTCAAAAGTCCCGGTGAAAGCCGGGATTCTTACTTTCTGGAGTGCTCTATTTTGATGGAACCAATTGAATCATCTGTAAAGATTTTTCCTGGAACGGGATCGTTAGACCTGGCGAAGAAAATTGCTGAGGCTTATGGGAAACCTCTTGGGAACTATTCTTCGCAGCGCTTCAGTGATGGCGAACTTTCCTACAGCTTCAACGAGTCCATCAGAGGCTGCGACGTTTTCCTGATTCAATCTACCTGTCCACCCGCCGACAACCTTATGGAGCTTTTGCTCATGATAGATGCGGCAAGAAGGGCCAGTGCCAAGTACGTTACAATCGTGGTGCCCTACTTTGGTTACGCACGCCAGGACAGAAAAGACAGACCAAGAGTTTCCATTGCAGCAAAACTGGTAGCCAATGTAATGCAATCGGCAGGTGCTGACCGCCTGATGGCTATGGACTTGCATGCGGGACAGATTCAGGGCTTTTTTGATATCCCTGTTGATCACCTTGATGGAACGGCTATTTTCGTTCCGTACCTTCAATCACTCAATCTTGATGCGCTGACGTTTGCTTCTCCTGATGTTGGAGGCGTAGCAAGAACACGGACGTTCGCTAAGCATTTCTCAGCCGATATGGTTATCTGCGACAAACACCGCAAGCGTGCCAACGAAATTGCCTCCATGCAGGTAATTGGAGATGTAACCGACAGAGACGTAGTGCTTATCGATGACCTTATTGACACCGGCGGCACACTTTGCAGGGCAGCGCAGCTTATCAAGGAGAAGGGAGCAAGAACTGTAAGAGCAATATGTACGCATCCGGTACTGTCGGGTAATGCTTACGCCAATATCAACAGCTCGGTGCTCGAAGAACTTGTTGTCACAGACACCCTGCCCCTTAAGCAGCAATCATCAAAAATAAAGGTACTTACCGTTTCAGACCTTTTCGCCAAGGCTATCAATAACATTCACAGCCACGGCTCCATTAGTTCGCTATTTATAAATAATTAATATACATCATTATGAAAACAGTAGAGATTATAGGGTTTAAAAGAGCAAATCTCGGTAAAAAGGAGTCCAAAGACCTTAGGGCTGCAGGCAGTGTTCCATGTGTTATCTATGGAGGGAAAAGCCAGGTGCATTTTCATGCGCCTATGATTCTTTTCAGAGACCTTGTTTACACGCCAAATGCTGCTTTTGTTCATCTGAATATTGAAGGACAGGAGTTCAAAGCGATCTTGCAAGACATTCAGTTCCATCCGGTAAACGAGATGATTCTGCATGCTGACTTCCTTGAATTGAATGAAAACTCACCAGTAAAACTTGATATTCCTGTTAAGTTCCTGGGTGTAGCTCCCGGAGTTCAAAAAGGTGGTAAGTTGGTTTCTAAGATGCGTAAACTTACTGTGAAGGCACTTCCTTCTGAAATGCCGGAATTCATTGAGGTAGACATCAGCAAACTGGAACTTGGCAAAACGGTGAAGGTGGGAGAGCTTGGAGAAGCTAAATACAACATCTTGAATAGCCCCCTTGTTTCTATCGCATCAGTGGAAGTTCCTAGAGCCCTTAAAGGCAAAGGAGCTGATGGAGAAGAGGAAGAAGAAGAAGCATAAAAAATATTCTAATGCCATCAATGTGAAAATCCTGCCTCTTAAGGCGGGATTTTCTATTTTGGAGGCAGTAGACAAACGATTAACGCAATGAAATACCTAATAGCAGGACTAGGCAACATCGGGCCTGAATACGAGCTCACACGGCATAACATTGGCTTTCTGGTGCTGGATCGGCTTGCTCAGGCAGAGTCTGCCAGCTTCACCTTCAACAAGCAAGCCTACACCACTGAAATCAAACATAAGGGCCGAACCCTGCACCTCATTAAGCCGACTACCTATATGAACCTCAGCGGCAAGGCTGTGGCTTACTGGATGCAGCAATTGAAAGTTCCCAGAGAAAACATCCTTGTTATCACCGATGACATCGCCCTCCCCTTTGGCAAGTTGCGGATGAAGCCCAAGGGCTCAAGCGCCGGTCACAATGGGCTCAAAAACATTGAGGCCACACTTGGCGGCCAGGACTACCCAAGGCTTCGTTTTGGCATTGGCGATAACTACTCAAAGGGTCATCAGGTGGAGTACGTTCTAAATAATTTTTCCAGAGAAGAAATGGCCCTCCTGCCTGAAAGAATGGACAAATCCATCGATATGATCCTCTCATTTGCAGCAATAGGAATCGAAAGAACTATGAATTTTTTCAATGAATAATTGACTATTCAAAACTTTATATTTCTTTGCATAAAATTATAGTGTTATGAATTAGGTATGATTCATCCTCACACTGAACTCCGACTGGTAAATGAGACCGTAGGCTACGGTGTATTTGCCACAGAATTTATCCCTGAAGGTACAATTACGTACATCAGGGATAGTCTGGAACTTGAAATCACCCCCGAAGCATTCGAAAAATGTGTCCCGCTACTTCAAGAGAAGATCGAAAGATATTCTTACATAGATCAGCGTGGCGTTAGGGTGGTGAGCTGGGACCTTGCCAAGTATGTAAATCACTGTTGTCAATGCAACACGATGAGCACTGGTTATGGTTTTGAAATTGCAATCCGGGATATTTTTCCCGGTGAACAGATCACCGATGAATACGGTATTTTTAACATGACAGAGAGAATCAGCCTGTTGTGCGACAAACCGGGTTGCCGTGGATCGGTTAGTGCCGATGACTTTGACGCCTACTACCCAAAGTGGGATGAGACGCTGAAACAGTCCTTAGCAAAATTAAAACAAGTGCAGCAACCGCTGATGCCATTAATGGAGGAAGAAACCGTTGAGCAGTTGGAGAGTTACTTTAGCAACCCTGCCAACTATCTGTCGGTCTATTCTTTAAAACTTGAAAAGGAGACAGCAAAGGTTAGATAACCCCTCAACCTCCAGCGGAATTAAATAAGAAAAGCCCCATAATGGGGCTTTTCTTATTTAATAGAATTCAAATCTTCCTGTGAATTAAAGGGACCTAACGGCGTCTGCGTAGTTCCTAAATTCAAGATCTGTAAGTGCTTTTTCTTTCAGCGAAGAATCTTCAGCAATAGCTGATTTCAGGCCGTTTGTTACTTCTGTTGCATTTGAAGTACGGGCACCTACAATCGCAAGGCCATAGAATGCTTTCGCATAAGAGCTATCCTTATCAGTAGCGTCTTTGAATGCAGTCTTAGCGTTTGAGAATTCTTTCTTAAGCACAAGAGCAAGACCTCTGTTGAAAGATACCTCAGCAGTATTGTCAGCTCCAGCGAAAGACATCAATGCCTTGTCGTACTGAGCAGTTTTTACCTCAAGAGTTCCTTTCAAAGTGTTAAGCTTTCTCAAAGCATCACCTGTTGCGCCAGAAACGGTTCCTGCTACGTCATATGCTTTAGTGTTGTCACCCTGTAGCATATAAACTGTTGCCATGTTTACCAGTACTTCGGCAGTGTTCGCTTTTTGTTTGTTGGCAATTTCCAATTGAGTAAGCGCCAAGTCAACATTCTTCTTCACGTCAGCACCGCTAGCTGCAGCAGCCATTTGAAGATAAACAGCTCCAAGGTTGTTGTGTGCTACCCAAGTATCCTGCTTCTTGATAGCCGCTTTGTAAATAGCTTCTTTCTCAGTAAGAGATGGAGTAAGTGTTGCACCAAAAAGCAACTCAGCATTTGAAAGAGAATCGGCAGAAATTGAGCCTTCACCAATTTGCTTAGCCAGAACAGCTATTTCAGGGTTAGGGCGCTTAACTTTAACAGTCAAGACTTCAGTTTTAGCAGTACGCAATACTGGGTAGATTTTGTCAAACACTTTCTTGTAACCTGAAAGCTTCTGCAGTGCCTTTTCTTTTTCTTCGAAAGTGCCTGTTCCGTTTACCACAGCAAGCATGGCAGTTTTTTCATCAGAGCTTACACCGTCAAAGCCATTCAGCATGGTTTTGAATTGTGTCCAGTCCTGAACTACTGGCTTCAATACAAATTTGATCTGATCAGCCATTCCTTTGTAGTCGTATTTGGCCATCATGTCTCTGTACCACTTTTCAATCGCCTCAGCACGATCCTGAGATAGATCAGAGTTGATTGTTTCAGTACCTTCAGGTGAGTGAGTACCTGTGATAGTTACAGTACGGGTTACGTTCTTATCGGCAACGAAAGCAGTGAAACCTTTACCACGGTCACTGTTTTTCTCTGAAGTTCTAAGAACTGAACGACCTTGTTCAAAAAAGAATTCAACGTTTGTTGGTTCTAATTCTTCTTTGTCGTTGTATCCGTGGTCAGCATAAGAAGCAGCTACAATGTCTTCTACCATCAAAGAAGTAGTGATGACACCCTCAGCTACTTTCATTTTTTCAGTAGTCTTGTTTTTTGCTCCTTTGGCAGCAACACCCTGGATCATTACATCACCCTTCGCCATTGCTGGGTCGTAGGCAAATGAGAATGTTTGGCTTTTTCTGGATGTTGTAGAACTGCTATTAGGAAAATCACCTGCTTTGAATTCAACTGTGCCTAGCTCGGCTTCGTTGGTTCCATACTGATAGAAGGTTTTTAGGCTGTAAGAAGTACCGCCTGGGAGCATTTTTGGTGGAAGGATAGCGGACATCTCAAATTCCACTTTGTCAGCATGAAGCTCTAAAGGATTCGGGGTCACTTCCAACTGCTGGTCATTGGCAAGTTTTATCATCTTGTTTAGCGCACAACCTGACATCAGGAGTGATCCAAACAATATGCCGAAAGCAAGTCTCGTTTTTTTCATTTGAATAATGTTTTGAATGATTATGAATTCCGACGTAAAACTATTGTTATAATGGTTCTATTGCAATTATACGGAAAATAATTTTGCATTAATCAACCATTAGAACAATATACGACTTTTGTTATTAACTTTGCAGAGCAAAAAGCCGGTATTCATGATACAGTTTCTTGAAAAATACGCATTTGGGGTCTGTAACAGGTTAGGTGATTATCTGAAAATCCCCACTACAAGTATCAGGTTGTTTTTTATTTATTCGTCGTTTTTAACGTTCGGATCTCCTCTGATCGTTTATCTGACGTTGGCGTTTATCATGCAGTTCAGACGTTGGTTCAGAAGGCGTGACAACATACTTTGGTATTATTGAATTCTCCCTCTCAGTTTGCTGTAACCTTTATTCCCAGCTAGATAAGCCAGGGGCGCAATTCCCTTATAGGCACCGGTTAGCATTTTCAAAGCTTTCTTTGGCTGAAGCGGTCTGTACTTCGAAAAATTCCTTACAATAAACACGTGGGCATTTGAAATAGCCTTTGCATGATCCGCTTTGCCCGACACCAAAAACCTGAGCAAGATTAGGAAGTCAATACTGAACCGCACCGGTATTTTCCACCACAGCGATCGGGAAACGTCGTTTTTCAATAATAAAACGATGCTATTTCTAAAATTGAGATAGGTTTTATAGGCATTTGAGCTATCGAGCGTGCCTCCCCCAACATGATACACGACCGACTCTCCCTGGTAGTAGACGCTGTAGCCAGCCATCTTCAAACGCCAGCAAAGGTCAATTTCTTCCATGTGTGCAAAAAAGGTGGCATCCAACCCGCCCGCTTCGTTAAAAGCGGCAGACCGGATAAACAAACAAGCCCCTGTTGCCCAAAAAACTTCAAGTTGGTCGTTGTACTGTCCGCTGTCTTTTTCAAGCGTTTCGAATACCCGCCCCCTGCAAAACGGGTAGCCAAGTATATCGATAAAGCCACCAGCCGCACCGGCATACTCAAAAGTGTCCCGCAAATGCCAGGAAAGAATTTTTGGTTGGCAGGCAGCAATCGTTTCGTCTGCTTCGAGAAGGGAAATCATTGGCTGAAGCCAGCCTTCGGTCACTTCCACATCTGAATTGAGCAAAACGTAGTAGTCGGCGTCGATCTGAGCCAGCCCAGCCTGATAGCCACCGGCATAGCCCAGGTTCTCTTCAAGGGTTATAATCTTTACATCAAGGAAGTTTTTCTTCAAAAAATCTACTGAGCCATCGGTTGAGGCGTTGTCTATCACCCAAATGTCGGCTTCGGGTGAAAAATCGATGACCGAGGGCATGAAACGGTCAAGATAGTCTTTGCCGTTGAAGTTGAGAATGGCTACAGCTACCTTTGGGCTCATACCATGCTACCAAAGTCGAACCCCGGAATGTTGGGCAGAACTCCTTCTGTGCTCTTCTTTATTTCCTCTTTGGCTTTTTCATCAGCCTTTTCTGTCGCCTTGTTTACTGCCGCTATCACCAGGTCCTGAAGCATCTCTTTGTCTTTGTCATTGAGGAGTGACGGGTCAATATCAAGACTTACAAGCTTCTTTTTTCCGTTAACCACAGCTTTGACCATGCCAGCTCCCGACTCACCTTCCACTTCGATGCGTGCAAGGTATTCCTGGGCAGCCTTCATTTTGTCCTGCACCTCTTTCACCTTGCCCATCATTTTCATCATATCAAACATATGCTCTTCGTTTAGTTTTTCAGCAGAACAAAATTACCGCTTTTTTTGATCAGTCTGCCTCCTGCATCGGTTCCTTCCACATAATACCTGTATGTTCCCTGCGGTGCCCGGGCACCTTTGAATACGCCATTCCACCCTTTGGGTTGCTCAGTTGTGTAAAACACCAGTTCTCCCCAGCGATTGTAAATTCTAAAGCTAAAATTAGTCACTTCCGGCCCTTTCACACCAAACTCTTCATTCAGACCGTCTCCGTTGGGGGTGAAGGCTGATGGCAGGTAAAGATCGCTGTGAAAAGCAATGGCCCGCCGATTGCTGGTTGTGACAAAGTCGGCATCAACACCTAACCCTGCTGCCCGCACGGTTACATAAGCAGCACTGTTGTATTCGGAAGTAAGCCGCAGCTCGTAGAAGGTGGGATCCCATACATCAAAAGTGGTCAACAGCGCCATATTGATATCCCATAGATCGACATAATATTGCCGCACACCGTCGGTAAGTGGCCGGTACTGATTCCAAGTCAGGTGGAAGGTGTTTGTCTGTTGTTGCTCAATACTGAGAAATACGGGCCGGGTAATGGTGCCCAGTGGAGAAAGGTTATTGCATTCGTCGCTATAACGAATAGTATAAGAATAGCTGTTCTTTAAAAACTGTGGATTGCTAACCAGTTGCTCATTAATGTCGCCTTTGAAGGTGGCTCCTGTGCTAAAATTGCTGCCGTCAAAAGCATAAACTGCCTGATAGGTAGTGTTGGCATTGGCTTGCTCAGCACTCTCCCAACTGAGAAAAAGATCATCGCCCTGATAAGTGGAATAGACACCTCTGATGGGTGTTAAGTTTTGCTTTTCGAAGGAGGTGCCACACACCACCTGACTCAGCGCAAACCCTACCGGATAGTTGACCCTTACCTGGTAACAATAGTCGGTGTTGCAAATGAGTGTGGAATCGGGATACTGCGTTACTCCCGCATTGGCAGACTGATAATATAAGGTATCGTTGCGGTAGATTTCAAATGACTGAGCTGCCGGGCCGGGAGGAACCCAGCTAAGGAGGTTTCGGTACTGTTCGAAGCTGGCAGCCAGGCTTACCTGGCAGAGTGCGTTGGAGTAGTAGTACTCATTGTTGCAGGGGTCGTAGGCTGCCAGACGAAAACAATAGTCGTTTGTCATCGGCAGCAGCTGATCCAACAAAATTTGATTCCCCTGAAAGACTAACGGAATCTCGCTAAAAGTGCTTCCATTGTTTTCCGACACCTGCAATACATAGCTAATGCCTGAGTTGAGCGTAGCACTGATCAGCATGGTGCTGTCCTGAAAAGTTTCGATGCTATTCAAGATCGGGTCGGTAAGCTCCCTTCTGGTGTTGATCGTTACGTTGGTTTCCCCGCAACCATCATTGCCTCCGTTGTAGAAGCCCTTTACCCTCACGGGAAAGCTGCCAGCCACGCCATAGTCGTGAGGAACGGCATAGTTACCAGCCAGCACATCCACCGAATCAACAGCGGTGTAGTAAACCCGGTAATAATCGTAGGGGCTCGCAGGCACCCTGACACTGGCTGAAAAATTGCGGCAGTTGGCGACCGTTACCTGCGGTGGTTCCGGGGAGTTTACAGTAATCTCCAACGTATCTGTTTTCGGGTTGATATCCAAGCCTATTACCTGAACTATGTTGAATGTACCGGGGGTATTGAAGGTGTGGGTAGTGCTGTTCGTTACCGGAGCGCCGTCTCCATACAAATACTGCCTGGAGATATTTCCGAAGTTATCCAACTCCGATATATTGATTGTAAGCGGAGCGCAGCCTATGGGTTTGTCAACAGAAAAGCGGCCGATTTTACTGGTCTTTTGAGCATGTGCCACTACCGAAAGTGCCAACACCCCCCAACATATCGCAAGCTGAATAAACCGTTTTCTCTGAATCAAAGCCAAGTAATTAACCTGCCTGGTACTGTTACGCAGGCCTTTCGGGTAGTTAAACAACGCAATATAAAACAACGAAATTGCTTCCCTTACCTTAGCTCGCTAATGATTTGATCTATTGTGAATGTTTTTTGCTCCCCCGACTGAAGGTTTTTAAGCCCAAATTCACCTGAGGCGAACTCCGACTCTCCGGCCATGAGCAGAAAAGGGATGCCCTTGCTTTCGGCATAGGTAAACTGCTTTTTCAGCTTGGTTGACTCCGGGAAAAGCTCGGCTGCAATGCCACCCTCTCTTAACTTACCGAGAACTGCCAGCGCCTTCATTGCCGAGGCCGGGTCAAAATTAGCGATAAGCACTTTGGATGTGCGCAGCGATTCTGCAGGAAACAAATTCAGTTCGTCGAGCACATCGTAAATACGATCAATACCGAAAGATATACCAACACCGGAAACGTTGGGCAAACCAAACATGCCTGTCAGGTCGTCGTAGCGGCCACCGCCGCAAATGCTTCCCATTTGCACAGAAGTGGGCTTCACCTCAAAAATACAGCCTGTGTAATAGCTAAGACCTCTGGCCAGCGTGGGGTCGATGGCCAGCTGAGGCACTTCTTTTCCAAAGCCTTCCACCATAATCATTACATCTTTCAACTCTGCGACGCCAACCATACCGACGTCACTGCCAGCCAATAGCTTTTCAAGGTCGGCAATGATGGCAGCATTAGACCCGGTAAGCTGCAAAAATGGCTGTAGGTCTTTGGCCACGTCGTCACCAAACCCTCTTTCCTTCAGCTCTTGAAATACTTTCTCCTCTCCTATTTTATCCAGCTTATCGATGGCTACGCACAAAGGGCCTTCCTTGCCAGGGGCTCCCATCAGCTCGGCAATGCCGCTCAGTATCTTCCGGTTGTTGAGTTTGATAGAATAATCGGCCAGCCCCAGCTTTTCAAACACCTCCTTGATCATCAGCACAATTTCTGCCTCGCAAAGCAGGCTGTTGGTGCCTACCACGTCAGCATCACACTGAAAAAACTCCCTGTAGCGGCCTTTTTGCGGACGGTCGGCCCGCCATACCGGCTGGATCTGATAACGCTTAAAAGGAAAGTTGTGCAGGTGCTGGTTCATCACCACGTAGCGGGCAAATGGCACCGTGAGGTCGTAGCGAAGGCCTTTTTCGGAGATTAGTCTTAGTACATCATTTGGCTTCCAAGCAATAATTTGCTGCTTTGCCCTTTCAGGATCAATTTGTTTCGCCAGTAGGTCTCTCCTTAAGTCTTGAAAAAGTCTTGGAATCAGAAATCTATCTTCAAATGATTTGAAATAAAAATGAATATCTGGGTTATAATAGTTTTTAATTACTTCCAAGTCTAGATAAATCTCGGACACTATATCATTGGCATTTTCGTTCTTGAAGTTTTCAATCCAAGAGAGCTCAGATTCATCGACATATGCGTATCCGCTGCCATTATAGAGTGACTTTTTCTTGAAAAGGAGCACGGCCTCATCCAAACCATTATCAGACTCAAAACATTCACGATAAAAGGCTTCAATAGCTTCTCTAATTATCTTGCTTGACCTAGTCACAAGCATTCCGAATTCATCGGGCTTTTCAGTCAATTCATCTTTGACCCGTTTAAGAAAGTCGCCAGACTCCAAAATCTTAAACAGCAGTTGATCGCCTTCATCGCCATACTTACCGGTGAGCGTAGCCAGGTTTTCGATAGCGGGCGTTTCCAAAGGCTGGAAGCCAAATTTTTCGAACACCGCTCTAATGATACCGAAAAGGTAATTCCTCCTCGACATTTGAACGGGTCCAAAATCCCTTGTTCCTCTCGCTAGACCTGGTTTTTGTGCAGCCATTACTCCTGTTTTGCGGCAAAACTACGAATTAGTCGATGGAATTACCCTAAAGCTTTGTGATTTATAGCGTTGGGAGTTATGAATTTGAAAGTAAACCACTATATTTGCGCTCCATTTCGAAAAATATTGAACCTCATGGGAGTTACAAGATTAAAACGCAAGGGTCGTAAAAATAGAAACGTATCAGCTTCAAGGCAGTTTTCTATCAAGCATTTGACTGCAACACCCGTTATAAAAAATGTTGACTTAGAAGAGTTGAAGAAGCAATTCACTGCTCCTAAGCCAGAAGCTAAGAAGGAAACACCAGCACCTAAAGCTGAAGCTCCCGTAGCTAAAGCTGATGCACCCGCTGTAGAAGCACCAGTAGCTGAAGCACCTGCAAAAGAAGCTAAAAAGCCTGCTGCAAAGAAAGCCGCTGCTCCTAAGAAAGAAGCTGCACCCAAAGCAAAAGCTGCGAAGAAAGACAAGGACGCTGAGTAAATCACTCAGTTTTAACTATATAAAAAAGCCCTGCTTGCAAAAGTGGGGCTTTTTGTGTTCGGGTGGTTACAGATTTTCTTCTCCCGTGCGACGTTAGCCCCTCTTCCCCAACTCAATCAACTGCAGGTTCTTAACCCCTTCAGTTGTAAGATCAAACCGCATGATGGTGCGCATTTTGTGAAAGCCCTGCATGCCTGCTGCACCCGGGTTGATGTGGATCAGGGGAAGCCTTGCTTTGTCGGTAAGCACTTTCACTATATGAGAGTGCCCGCAGATAAAAAGATAAGGCTTGATCGTATCCAGTTGCTTCAATACCCTTCGGTTGTACCTGGGAGGATAGCCGCCTATATGCGTGATCCAGATCGTTTTACCTTCTCTTTCGAACACTTGATCTTCGGGGTATATATGCCGAATATCGGCTCCATCGATATTACCATACACTCCAACCGTTGGCTTAAACACCTCTAGCCGCTTCATCACAGCCAGGTCGCCAATGTCGCCAGCATGCCATATTTCATCGCACCCCGCAAAATATTCAAACACTCTTTCGTCCAGATAACCGTGTGTGTCTGAGATCAATCCTATTTTTGTCATTATATGTTCAATACGAATTCAGGCAATAAAACAAGTTTGGAAAGAATATTTGGTAGGTTTACAATATTGGCTTCGCTACCCTGAATACTACACCAAATAGAAAAATGGATATTGATAGTCAGCATAGAATCGAATACAACGAAATCAGAGCTAATCTGATCATTCTTTTCATTGTGGCGGTCTCCATAGTCGTTGGCGTGGCGCTGTTCCTCAACGCCAGGCTCGATAGGTTCATTGCCATGAATGCCGACCTCGGCAAGGTAATTAATGTAGCTGGCAGACAACGAATGTTGAGCCAAAATATCAGCAAAACGGGGCTGCTGATTTATTATTCTGATAGCCTTTCCATCGACCGTAAGAAAACTATCGATTCCCTTTCCCTTATTTTCGCAGAGGCCCATCGCTCACTGACAGGAGACAACTTTGCCTTCCATGAAAACAAAGAACAAAGCACAAGGCTAGACTCTCTCTTTGACGAGCTTGAAATTTCTTTTCAGGGCCTGACCAGCACGGCCAAGTCTATCGCTCATTCAAGCCCGCCATCGAAACAAAATGCAGAACGACTTTTGGCATACGAGTCGGCCTTTCTACCCTTGATGGATGAAATTACCAATGAGTATGAGCGCCTCTCCTCTGACGTATTGGATGAGATAGATAGTAGCACCACACTGGTCAATTATGCAATTGCTGTTTCAGTATTACTTTCAGCCATTACTGTGCTTCTGGTCACGCTAAATGCCATCAAGCATTATTCTGTAAGGCTTGAAGAAGCAAGAGAAGACCTGCAAAAATCGGTTGAACTGGAAAAACTGAAAGCAGAAAAGCTTGAATTTCTTACCAACTCAATCAAGGTTGGTATTTGGGAAAAGAGCATACATGAGAACACCGAGAGCTGGTCAGATGCGCTTTATACGCTACTAGGCTATAAAAAGGGTGAGATAAGTGGTACCGCTGAGTCATTTATTGGCCTGGTACATCCGGCTGACGTTCCCATCCTTATGGACTCCACGGATTCGTCCATAAAAACTGGCCTTCCCTCAACCATAGAGGTGAGAGTGAAGATGAAGAGCGGGGATTACAAATGGGTAGAGGCCACCGGTAATACGCAGCGCTCTGAGAATGGGAAAATTTCCTTACTCATTGCCGGCATTGTTGACATCCATGACCGCAAAGTGCTTGAAATGCAGCTCAAGGCCTTTATCGAAAGGGCTCCTGCGTCGATTGCAATGTTCAACAAAGAACTACGGTACATAGCGGCCAGCCAAAAATGGGTAGAAGAATACAACATTCAAGATCAGGTCATTATCGGGAAAAGCCACTACGATATTTTTCCTGAAGTAAGTGACAGCTGGAAAGATATCCACAGAAAATGCCTGAATGGTGCTGTTGAAATGAGAGACGAAGATCCATTTGAACGAGCAGACGGCACGATCCAATGGCTAAAATGGGAGGTGAGGCCATGGTATATCGACCAGGACACTGTTGGAGGCATCCTGATGTTCACAGAAGACGTCACCAACAATAGACTCAAGAAGGAAGAGCTACAAAAAGCAAAAGAGGTCGCCGAAGAAGCTTCCAAGGCCAAGGAGCAGTTTTTGGCCACCATGAGCCATGAAATACGAACTCCTCTGAACGCCATCAATGGCATTACTCAAATCCTTTTGCTGGAAAACCCAAGGTTCGATCAAAAGGAGCACCTCAACCTGCTCAAATTTTCTGGCGAAAGTCTGCTAAGCCTCATCAACGACATCCTCGATATATCTAAAATAGAGGCCGGAAAATTGGTCCTTGACTATGCGCCATTCGATTTTTTCTATTTGGTGAATGCGATTAAAAGCTCATTGGTTTTTCGGGCAAAGGAAAATCTGGTCACGGTAGAAGTAGACTATGATAAAAACCTTCCCCATGCGTTTATAGGTGATGACACGAGGGTCACACAAGTTCTGTACAATTTAGCTGGCAACGCTATTAAATTTACCGAAAATGGCAACGTGACCATTTCGGCCAAATTAGTAAGCCGAAGGGATAACTTTTGCAAAATGCGGGTGTCAATAACCGACACAGGAATTGGCATGTCCGAAGAACAGCAAAAGGGTATTTTTGAGGCATTTAGCCAGGCTGAAGGGGGAACTACCAGAAAATATGGAGGAACAGGTCTTGGCTTGTACATCACAAGGAAAATTTTGGAGATGATGGGTTCCGAAATTCAACTGCAAAGTAAACCTGGAGAAGGTTCAACCTTCTTTTTCGATATCGAACTTGAGGAAACCACTCTCGAAGTGGAATTGACCAGGAAGTCGGTACAAAAAAGCAAAGACTTCAATGGCAAGGATATACATCTGCTGGTGGCGGAGGACAACACCGCCAATCAAATCATCATGAAGAAGTTTCTCAAGTATGTGGATGTTACTTTTGACATTGCAGCCAATGGATTAGAAGCTTTTGATGCCCTGCAAAAAAAGACATATGATTTGGTGCTGATGGATCTCCAAATGCCGGTAATGGATGGGTTTACGGCGACCATTAAAATACGGGGCAGCGCCGACGAGTATTTCCAGAATATCCCCATCGTTGCGTTAACGGCTGACGCATTCTCCAATATTCGGGAAAAAACGTTTGCCGTTGGCATGACTGACTATCTCAGCAAACCATTTAAACCAGCAGATCTTTATGCCATTATCGAGAAATATGCCGGACGAGTAAAAAAGGAAATGACAATGGCTGATTCTTCTCTAAAAAGTAAAATCTATGAGTTAGGAGAAGGCGACAAGGAATTTATAATGGAGTTTTCCAACAACAGCATGCAAAACTACACCGAATTTGTCAGCGATTTGAAGAAGTCGATTAAGGAGAGAGACCTTGACCTATTGCACACAATCGCTCATAAAATCAAGTCGCTGAATATGCTTTTTGAGTTGGAAACGCTGGAATCGAAGATCGATGAACTTAAGTCACACAAAGCATCTTTTTTCTCAGAAACATCGCTTGTTGAAGTTATATTGAAGGAAGCTGGCGCTGTAATAGAAGAAATAAAAAACACCATATTGAATGACTGAAACAGATGTGGTAATTGAAAACAATAAAGCGTTTGACGTCCCTCCTGAAAAGGGAGGAGATAACTTTTCGGATTTGAAATGGTTGCAAACGCACTTGAGCAGAATAGTGGCGGCGCCGGGGGCCACGAAGCCAAATCATTTGCCAAACAGCAAACACCGACCAGTTCTTAACAAGGTTATTTAGCATATTGATGTTGTCATTAGAAAAGAAAAAATCTCTTAGAGTGTGCGGCCTGGCATCGCTCACCATTGCCTTGATAGTAATGGTGGGGTGGGTGCTCGATTTATCCTACTTAAAAGATTTGGGGGTAGCCGGAGCGAGTATGAAGTTTAATACAGCTCTGGGCTTTTCTCTGCTGGGACTGGCCCTTATAGGTAAGGCCTACGAGCGAAAATGGGCAGTGGTCGTCCTAACCATTTTCCTTAGCCTCCTCGCCCTTGTAACATTAGCTGAATATATTTTTGGCATTAGTCTGGGAATAGACCAACTATTTGTAACCGATCGGCGGAGTGTGAAATATCCCGGAAGAATGTCCACAGGTAGCTCCACCGCATTTCTTTTAACGGCTTTTGCGCTTACCAATTTAACAAGCCGCAGATGGTATCTGCGGCTAAAGCAATATGGCCTCCACCTGGTTTCATTTATGGCGCTCCTGTCCATTGTGGGAGTGGCGTTTGGGTTGTCGCCAAACGATAGGCTGATTTTTATTTCATCAATGGCATTGCACACAGCCATATTATTCTTGGCTACCTCCATTTGCCTTTCAAGCCTCTCACAATTTGGCTTAGCTAATATTTTGACGGGCGAAAAGCCAGGAAATATACTGTCCAGAAGAATGTTCGCACAGATGACCGGAACAGTTCTGATTGCTGGCTATTTGCTGATTACCCTTGAATCTCATCAATTCATAACGGCCAAGACATCCACAGTACTAATTGGTGTTATTTCGTTGTTCTTTAGCCTGATTTATGTTGGTCTCATTGCCAAGCGCCTCAATTTGTCTCATGACATAAGGCGATATACAGAAAAGCAGTTGCAGTCGTATAACGAAGCGCTGGAGTCAAAAGTGGCTGAGCAAACAAAATCAATGAAAACTACGCTGGACCGCCTCTACGATATTAATCGGGTGGCCATGGTTGGCGGATGGGAGGCTGATCTGGCAACCAATAAAGTCACCTGGAGCACCACAACCAAGCGTATCCACGAAGTGCCTGAGGACTACCAGCCCGATCTGTCAACCGCTATTAAGTTTTACAAAGAAGGTGAAGACCGCAACGCCATGGCCAAAACCGTCAATGACGCCATTTCGCTTGGCTTACCATGGGACGTAGAACTAAGAATAATTACCTCGACCGGCAAAGAAAAATGGGTAAGGGCAATAGGTAAACCAATTTTTGAAAATGGAAAGTGCGTGAGGCTAAACGGTACTTTTCAAGACATTGACACAAGAAAACGGGTAGAAATAGAAGCAACGGAAGGGCGAGAATTTTTACAAACACTTATTGACAACATTCCTGTTAATATTTACGCTAAGGATATTGAGTCAAGAAAGATCCTCATTAACAAAGCCGAGTTGTCGCTTATGGGGCTCAACGATAAGGCGTTGGTTATAGGCAAAACAGATCATGAGTTGTTCCCGAAAGCGTCTGCTGACTTATCTAAAGCGGAAGACTTACAAGTATTTTCGACGGGAGAACCTATTTTGGGTGTGGAGACCTCCATGACATTGAACTCAGGAGAAACTCGTTGGTTTCTGACATCAAAAATACCCATAAAAAACACAGAAGGAACCATCACTGGCCTGCTTGGGGTTAGCGTGGACATTACCGACAGAAAGCGTAGTGAAGAATCACTTAAGGGGGCTGCCACCTTTAAAACGCAACCCCAGGAGCTAAAGGACTTTTCTTCTACCCTTTCCGAACAGCTTCTGAATCCTTTGGTAAGTTTACTCAAAGAGATTGAAACTACCGGTGGGGAAAATGAGGAAAAGCTGGTTAGCAATGTAAACAGGCTTCAAACGTCAATAAGAACGACGGTGAAAGCGATTGAGGACTTTACGCTTTCGATAAAAAACACTGATTCCGGTAACTGGCGTAATATCAAATAGTAAGGCAGAAAGTATGATTTAAAGGAAAGTTTGCGTCTGCTTACACATGCGGGTATGCCACAAAGCTATATTGCAGTACCTTTGCAGTGTTTTATTACAGAATAATTTTTCTGCATACTATGGAAATTGTAAAAATACTGATTTGCGAGGATGATGAGGCACTGAGCTCGCTGATACGATTTAAACTCTCCAGAGCTGGCTATCGGAATTGTGAGGTAGCTGCAGACGGCAAAAAGGCAAAAGAGATGATACAAGACAATGAGTATGACTTAGTCATTACAGATATCCATATGCCTTACGCCTCAGGGCTGGAGCTGACCACCTATATAAGAGAGGAGCTAAAAAGGCAAACACCCATCATCATATTATCATCAGAAGGAGTGGAAAATACCGTGCTTCAAAGCTTCAATTTGGGCATCAACGATTTCCTTACAAAACCCTTTAGCCCACAAGAACTTGTCATAAGAGTGAAAAGATTGCTTGGGCATCAATAGTTTCATAACAGGACGCCTTGATTCCGATAGAGCTCATATATTTCCTGAATATGTTGATGGCGACGGCCGCTATTGGAGTGGTGATCCTGATTATTGTGCTTAAGGTCAGAAAAAAACACCGATATGAAAGTGAGAAAAGGCTACACAAAATAATTGAGAAGGACCTTAACAACTATTTGATATCTTCCACTGAGAATGAGGGACTTAAATGGAAAAGTGTTCACCACTATCAACTAAATGAAATTAAAGCCAAACTTGAAAATAACTTTCTTAAGGGGATCTTCATAGGACATTTGATCTCTTTGAGGAAAAACCTCTATGGAGAGTTTGACGAGGTATTGGAGGATTTATATGAGCTTCTCGGACTCCATGAGCTGAGCATAAAAAAAGCCAATAGCCGAACGATGGCTTCGGTTGTTAGAGGAATTCATGAGCTAAGTCAATTTGAGTACAAATCCGGATACCATCATGTACTCCAGCACCTTGGCCATAGCAGTCAAATTGTGAGGCAGGAGACCCAGGTGGCCTTGCTAAATTTGAGTGCCGGAAGTCCACTGTTCTTTTTAAAAACAAGCTGGAAGGATCTTTCAGGTTGGCACATTTTAAGTTTGCATCACACGTTACTAAGGACAGGCCTGGCTCATCGTGTGCAATATGACTACTGGCTACGCAATCCAAATTGGGAAGTAAGAGCGTTTATTATTGACATGTGCGTTTTTTTCAGACTCGTTGCACACATGGACAATATAAGGGCTCACCTTTTCAGTAACGAATATCAGGTTCAGGCAGCGGTTTTAAGAGCCGTTACAGAAATGGGAGATGACAGGGATGCTCCAGGCGTTTATAAATTCCTGGTGAACACTGACCGGCAAGACTTAAAAATTCTGTCTATCAATGCACTGGCAAAAGTCGGTGGACCCGATGAAGTGGAAGGTTTACTCACCCTTCTTGAGACAGACCATTCGGACACGTTGCTGGCGACAGTTATGGCCATTGAAGAAATTTCTGGCAATGCCGATGAGCTCGTCAGAAAGTCGTATGACCTGCAATCTCATATTCATTTGGCTACCGCACTTGCTCACATCAAAGAACCATTGAACAACAGCTAAACCAATGATCAAGATTATATACGGTTTGCAGTTTTTATTTCTGGTCTATGCTGTGGCCATCTTTTCTTCCTATTTGATTTTGGCCCTCATTTCTTACTTTGAAATGCGCAAGTACATGACGAAAAACTCATTTGCTGATTACAAAATGATCCTTTCGTCACCTTTGGCCCCCTCTATCTCCCTGGTCGCTCCTGCCTACAATGAAGGATTGACTATTATCGAGAATGTGAAATCTCTCATGTCAATTGAATATAATAACTACGACATCATCATCGTCAACGACGGCAGCAAGGACGACTCGCTTGAAAAGATGCAGAAGGCATTTGATTTAAAAAAAGTTGACTTCCTTATCGATCGCACCTTGCCCTGCAATGACATAAGCGCAATTTATAAATCACAAAACAGGGCCTACAAAAAGCTTATTGTGGTTGATAAAGTCAACGGAGGGAAGGCTGACGCATTGAATGCTGGCATTAACATCAGTAACAAAGAACTCGTAGCCTGCATAGACGTCGACTGCATTATCCAACCCGATGCCCTGCTAAAAATGGTGAAACCTTACCTTGAAGACAGGGAAAACACGGTGGCGATTGGCGGTGTTGTTCGAATCGCCAACTCCTGCATTGTAGAGGAAGGCCGGTTGATAAAAGTTAATTTACCGGAAAGCCTCCTGGCCCGGTTCCAGGTACTGGAGTACATGCGCTCATTTTTATTAGGCAGAATGGCCTGGAGCCGACTAAACGGCCTGATGCTCATTTCCGGTGCTTTTGGCCTTTTCAAACGTGAAGTGGTGTTGACGGTAGGCGGATACGACAAGTCCACAGTGGGTGAAGACATGGAACTGGTGGTTCGCATAAGGAGAAAATTAATGGAGATGGGCAGAAAGGCAAAAGTGATATACGTGCCTGACCCGCTTTGTTGGACAGAAGCTCCATCGGATAGAAAAATATTGGGTCGTCAGCGAAACAGATGGATGAGGGGCACTATTGAAACACTCAGCCGCCATAGAAAAATTTGCCTGAACCCTAAATATGGTTTGCTCGGGGTTCTCAGCTACCCCTATTGGTTTATGTTTGAGCTTTTGGCACCCTGGATTGAGCTCTCAGGCTTGCTCTTTTTTCTGTACCTGACTATTGCGGGATTTGTTAACTGGGGCTATACGTTGACACTACTGTTGTTTGTATACTTGTTTTCGATATTCATTTCCGTTCTTACACTCTTATTTGAAGAAATTTCTTTCTATCGCTACACTCGTCAAAGGGATTTCTATAAAATGCTGGCCACCGCTTGCCTCGAGCCAGTACTTTTTCACCCCTCGGTAATGTATTGGGCAATTCGAGGTACGTTTGATAAGTGGAGGGGGAGGAAAAGCTGGGGCGAAATGTCGAGAACCGGATTCTTAAAGAAAGCAGAGGCAAAATGACAAGGAGCCCAGGCCCTGTTAGCCCTCCTTTAAAATTTATAATAATGCACAGTGGAAAAAAAATAACGATGAAACAAGTACTTCTCATATTTGCAGGTCTGATAGTCCTCCCTTTCGATACCATTGCACAGAAGGTAACACCAGAAAAGCTGAACCAATTGGCAATGGAGCATGGCAAGCAAAGCCTCAACACTCTGTACGAGCTTTTGAGCCTACCAAATGACGCACACTACCCTGCCGATATTGAAAAAAACATTCAATGGTGCGAAGAAGCCTTTGCAAAAAGAGGGTTTGCTACCAAAAGGCTGGAGACGTCAACCGTTCCCCTACTGCTGGCGGAAAGAAAGGCAAAAAAGGCCACCAAAACAGTTCTCATCTATCTGCAGTTGGATGGGCAGCCTGTAGATTCTACCAAGTGGTTCCAAAAAAGCCCCTGGATTCCTGCATTAAAGAAACCGGACGGCAAAGGTGGTTTTACGGAAATCGATTGGAGCAACCTCAGCGGTTCGTTTGACGCCGAATGGCGAATTTTTGCCCGCTCCACCAGCGACTCCAAAGGAGCGGCCATGGCCTACCTCACCTCTCTTGATGTGATGAAAGAGCTGAAAGCGGAGCCTAACTTCAACATCAAGGTGATCATGGATTTTGAGGAAGAGCTAGGCTCACCAAGACTTCCGGGCGCAGTAGTTGCCTACAAAGAAGACCTGAAATCCGACATGCTCATCATATTCGACGGGCCCAGACATGTGAGCAACGAGCCTACGCTGACCTTTGGAGCCAGAGGCATTGCCACCATCACGCTCCATACATTTGGTCCCAGAGTAGCCCAGCATAGCGGCCACTATGGCAACTACGCCCCTAACCCCGCACTCAACATGGCTCAGTTGCTTGGCAGCATGAAGGACAACGACGGCAGGGTCGTTATTCCCGGTTTTTACGACGGGATAACCTTTGATGAAAAGACCAAAGCCATCATGGCCAGCGTGCCTGACGATGAGGAATTTATCAAAAAGAAAATTGGGATTGCCGACATCGACAAAGTAGGCACAAACTACCAGGAGTCGATACAATACCCTTCCCTGAACATCAGGGGAATGTCGTCTGGCTGGGTGGGAAAAGAAGTGCGCACCATTGTGCCGCCAACCGCTACGGGCGAAATCGACGTGAGGCTGGTCATGGAAAGCGACCCGGAAAGGTTGATTGGGCTGATAAAAGAGCACATCAAAAACCAGGGCTACTACGTAATTGACAACCGTGAGCCGACTGAAGAAGAAAGAATGTCGAAGTCGAAAATAGTTTCATTTGACTACGAAGTAAGTTACAAAGCTTTTCGCACCGACTATGACACAGAAGTAGGGCAATGGCTGGTGAAAGCCATGACAAAGGCATTTGGGTCAGCACCGATCATGATAAGAACGGGCGGCGGATCGATCCCGATATCGCCGTTTGTTACAACGCTCGACATCCCTGCCGTGCTGGTGCCAACGGTTAACCCCGACAACAACCAGCATAGCCCCAACGAAAACATCAGGCTGGGGAACTATGTCGATGCGATAAAGACATTTACTGCTATTATGACGGAGAAGCTTTAGTGCCCTCATAAAAAGAATAAGAAAATGGTCAATCCATACTTCGAAAAATTCAAAGTGAGAGCCGCTGAAATTGGGCCAAATGGGAAGGCCAAATTCCCGGTGCTGATCAACTTTTTTCAGGAGGCAGCCTGGCAGCATGCAGATGCACTTGGCGTGTCAGTTCCAGCGCTTATGGAAAAAGGGCATACTTGGGTGCTGCACCGGTTGTTTCTCAGGGTGGTGAAGCCTATAGAAAAAAATGAGGTGGTCGAAGTGGAGACCTGGCCGTCGGACATCGAAAAGTTCTTCACGTTCCGGGACATGAGGTTCAAAAACGAAAGGCAGGAGCTGGTGGCAGAGGGTTGCACAGCCTGGGTGGTGATTGATGTAGAGAAAAGGCGGCTTATTCCGGTGCCTGACTATATCACAGGTGGCAACTTCGTTATTGAAAACAATCACCTCCCCCACCCAACTGATAAGCTGCCATCTCTGGGAGAGGCTCTAAGTGGCCCCGAGTTCAAGGTATATTATCAGCACCTTGATCAAAACAACCACGTCAACAATGTTCATTACCTGGAATGGATGCTGGCCTCTCTGCCTCAAGACTACCTACTGCATATGAGTTTGAAGGAAATCGACATCCAGTTTAAAAGTGAATGTGTGCTAAACGACGAAATAGTAAGTGAATTTCAGCAACTGTCGGACACTGAAATAATTCACAGTTTGAAAGAAAAATACAGCAAAAGAGAAGTGGCAAGGGCGATAAGCACCTGGGAGGAAAGGTAGAGCAGGCGTTGGGGGGTTGGTCTCCAAAAGCGCCTCCACCTGAAGAAATGCTAAATTGATTTGAGAAACATGAAAGAATTCAAAAAATCGACAGTGCTTCAGGTTCTCATCATTAACTGGTGCGGAATTGGCCTTATTCTGATAATATTTCGTGTTTACGCATTGATAGGCATTGGCTTGATGCACTACACAAGCGTTGCAGCCATGACACTAACGTTTACCAGAGGGCTTGCAAGCGATTTGATTACTGCCCTCTGCCTGGCACTTGTATTTTCGCCACTCTTGCTACTTCTTAGGCTAGTTATTCCCAAAAGGCCGTTGGTCTGGCTGCTGCCTTCTTACCTTTTTGTTGCGATACTGAGCTTTGGCCTGGAACGCTATTTTATTAGTGAAATGACGCCAATTGGTGCAGACTTTTGGAACTATTCGGGTGACGATATCAGAACCACCATTGCAGCGTCAGTGCATTTCGACGCCATTCTTGGGCTCGGCCTTTTTGTACTGGCCCTTTCACTCTATAGTTCAGCCCTTCTTAGTCAAAGGGCCCTCGAAAACTTTGGAAAAAGGTACTATTCGTTCAGCCTTTCAGCTTTGGGGCTGTCGGTGTTGGTGAGTTTTTTTGTTCCCGACTTCGCCAGTTTGCAAAACCAGTACCTGGCCGAAAACAGGATGAGTTATTTTGCCCTTCACTCTTTTGCAGGAGTGAGTGCGGCCAATACTCCATCGACGGTCGTAATAGAACCGTACCCTTTCGAAAGACCCTTTGAGGAAACTGACATATTAGGCCCTCACTTTAAAGAATTTGATGTTCCTCCTAACCTGATTTTTATACAAGTGGAAGGGTTGGGTGGAGCGTTTACCGGCAAGGAGGCCAAAATGAAAGGGTTCACGCCATTTCTTGACAGCTTGAGCGAAGCAAGCCTTTTCTGGCCCAATTGCTTAAGCACCACCGGCAGAACATTTGGTGTGGTTCCTGCCTTATACGGCTCCTTGCCACCCGGCAACCAGGGCTTTATGGATCTGGGGCCTGACTACCCCTCCCACTTCACCCTGATTAGCTGGTTAAAAGGCAACGGCTACTCCACCTCATACTACTACGGCGGCAATATCAACTTTGACAAAACCGACATTTTTCTCGACTACCAGGGCATCGACAACCTGATTTATGAAGGACGATTTCCTGACAGTTATAAGAAAATGGAAGCCAACAATGAGGGTTTTAGCTGGGGTTATCCTGATGGGGCACTTTTTGACTTCTATGAGAAAAGTATCTCCACCGTGTCGAGTCCACGGATGGATATGCTAATGACGCTGACCACCCATGAGCCCTTCAGGGTACCTGAGTCTGGCGTCTATTCCAGAAAGTTTGATAGCGTAGTTGCAGGTTTTGACAAAAAAGAGCTATTTCTGGCTTATCGGAATATCTTTGAAACTTTCCTCTATTTCGACGATGGGCTAAGGACTCTTTTCCACAAACTCTCGAAAAGGGACGACTGGGAAAACACCATCGTGGTCATCACAGGCGACCACAGAGTGATTCCATTGCCGCAGGAAAGCCCGTTGGATAGGTTTCACGTCCCTCTGCTTATCTTTTCTCCCGCTCTTTTGCGTGGGCAAACATTTAAAGCGATGGCCAGCCACACACAAGTAGCACCGTCCTTTGTTAGCTTTTTCAAATCGAAGTATCGGTTCCCTGTCGAAAACAAGCTTCCCTTTGTAAGTGGCTCTTTACCGCAGCAAACCGATTTTGAAGCCAGGCTTTCGCTGCCACTTATGCGCAACAAAGGTGAGCTGGATATCTTTATCGATAACAATATTTTGTTGGCTAATGACCGATTGTTCGAAGTTGGCGAGGGGCTTGCGATAGAACCACTTAATGACGCAGAAAAAAAAGCCAGTTTGAAAACAAAGCTTAACCATTTCAAGCACAAACAAGAAGTGGCCCTGCAGGAAAACAGGCTGTGGGAGTATAAAAGCGGACAAAGTAATCAACAGTTTAGGTTCAGCGATACCGCCTTGCAGTGGATCAAAGACGTGGGAGTCAAACAAATGGGGTCTGACAGTCAGTTCTACTTTGCCAGAGAGCTGGCTCACAACAAAGAATATGAGCGGGCACGGTGGGCCGCTGGCTACCTCCTCAACAACAGCCCCAACTATAGCGATGCACGTATACTGATAGGCCGAACATTTGCCTGGGAAGGCAAATACAGTCAGGCGACCCCAATACTTCAGGAAGCCCAACGCCGCAGCCCCAATTATGAGGATGTGTACCAAGCGCTGGCTGATGTTTATTTTTGGAGTAAGCAGACCGATTCTTCCCGGCTGTGGGTCGACAAGGGTTTGGAAAGATTTCCGAAATCCGTTCAGCTACAACAAAAGAGGAAGAGATTAGAAGAGTAGAACAGCTTAATGTTAAATGTCTTTTTCAATTGATGAACAATTCAACGTACTTTAAGTCATGCCCAGCGCCAAAATAATATTTGTTTTATTCAGCGTCTCATGTCTGGCCCTAGTCTCAGCAAATGCACAACGGGCTGATTCTTTGGCTGCTTACAACTCAGACGAACTATTCGCCAAGGGAAGGTCAGCCTCCTTTGATGGAAATAGGGAAAGGGGCAGGGTTTATCTGATGAAGGCGCTTGAAAAAAGTCCCGGCTACGTGGAGATAAGGGTTTTCCTTGCCAGGACATATTTGTGGGACGACATGCCAGATAAAGCCAAAGAAACACTTGCACCACTGCTCGACCAGGAACCCCTGGATTTGAGTGCGGCCAAAGTGATGTTTGATGCTGCCTATTGGAATGACGATTCGGAAACTGCTTTGCTGTGGGCCAACAAAGGGTTGGACAAAAACCCCACAGACAAGGACATGCTTATTAACAAGGCAAAAGCCCTTGGTGACCTGGAAAGGTACGACGAAGGGCTGGAGGTGCTCGACATCCTCTTGCAGCGGTTTCCCGGCGACAAGACGGTACTTTCTCTTTGGGAGACTTTCAAAACCGCCAGGCGTGCCAATTCCATCACCGCTTCTGCCAGCTACGACTTTTATTCAAAGATATTTGGTAATGCCTCCCTCTACAGCCTGCAGTATGGCCGGAGAACGAGCATCGGCAGCATTTTTCTCAGGGCGAATGAATCTAACCGTTTCAGCACCAACGGATGGCAAATTGAAGCTGACGCCTATCCTTCCATAGCCAAAGGAGTGTACGCTTATCTCAATTATGGGTTTTCGCCCACGTCACTTTTTCCGAATCACAGGGCAGGGGGCGAAGTTTATGTAAGTCTTCCATGGGCATTCGAAGCGTCAGGCGGGTTTCGCTATTTGTACTTCGGCAAGGATTCCGGTTTCATCATGTACACAGGAACCCTTGGCAAGTACTATAGGAGCCTGTGGTTCTCTGCGAGGGTTTTCATAACACCCGACACGGCCGGGGCATCCAAATCGCTGGGATTACAAGTGCGCCGGTATTTCAGCAATGCAAATAACTACGTTGGTATTACAGGAGGCTTTGGCTTCTCGCCCGACTTTCGAAACCTGCAGAGCAATGAAGGCTTCAGTAGCTCCGAGATTTACAAACTGAAGGCATGGCGCATAGGTATGGATTATCAGCAGCCAGTTGGCGACAGGTGGCTACTGTTAGCTACTGTGGGTTATGCAAGCCAGGAATACCTATTCGATGTTGGCAACTATGTTGGTATTACTTCCTGCTCGGTTACCGCCAGGTACCAATTTTAGGCTGCCCAGTCAACGGCCACCTGTTTTATGCTAAACCACCTCGTTAATAGCCTGACCAAAGTCCTTTTCCATTTCCATGAACCTGGCCATTACCTTAGCGATGAATGCCTCCGACACAATTTCGTTGATGTCGTTTTCTGAGGTTAAGTCCATTTCACTCACTTTATAAGTCTGCTCCAGCAGGCCGTATTCAAACTTCACCAGGTACCGGCCATTCCATGAGAAGACCGTGATCTTGGTTTTTGGGTGGGGGATCTCGGCTACAACTCGCATTATGGCTTCACTATTTCCACAGAATGGGTGAGGTTAATTTCAGAGCTAATGGAGGCGGCCACACTGCAATATTTTTCTACTGCCAGGTCAACCAGCTTTTCTACCTCTTCCAGCTGCGCATCAGGTGAAACCACCTTGTAGTGCACATGAATGTCAGTGAACCTTCTTGGCTGCTCCTCCCTCCTTTTGCCCGTCACTTCTGAAGTCAGGTCAACCAGGGTCTTCCGCCTTTTCTTGATCATCGACACCAAATCGACTGCTGCGCAGCTAGTGATGCCTGCAAGCAACAGTTGTGTGGGTGAAAAAGCCTTTTTGTCATCCTTCGCCAGCATATCGATGTTCAAGATATTGCCAGACTCGTTTTCGGCCTGATACTCCTCATCGGCCACATACTTAAGAGATACTTTCATTTCCTGCATATGCTTACAATTATTTGAGCAAAGCAAAAGTTCAAAACTGCTGTTATAAACTGACTATTCTATTATTGAAGTCACCGGAGCAAAACTAACACAACTATTGATTCTTATTTGGAAGATTATTCTCTAATATCGGCTCAAAGCAAGGAAGATGGATGTACGAGTTAAGTTTTTAGGAGGTGCGGGGTCGGTTACCGGTTCGAAATACCTATTGGAAATCGATGATTTTAAGCTTTTGGTTGATTGCGGCCTGTTTCAGGGCATGAAGGAATTGAGGCTTCGGAATTGGGATGCTTTCCCGATAGATCCTGCTACAATTGACGCCGTGGTGATTACCCACGCCCATATCGATCACTCAGGCTATTTGCCAAAGCTGGTAAAAGAAGGCTATGAGGGGCCCATTTATTGCACACACGCCACGGCAAGGCTCATGGAGATTATGCTGCGAGATTCGGGCAAGCTACAGGAAGAAGAAGCCGCTTATGCCAGAAAAAAAGGATATTCCCGTCACGAAAACCCTCTCCCACTTTACACACTGGAAGAAGCAGAGCACTCCTTTAGCCAATTTGTCAGCCTGGACATCGATGACACATTTGAGGTCAGTCCAAATATCAGCCTAAGGTACCTGTATGCGGGTCATATTCTTGGTGCCGCCCATGTCGAGATTGAAATAAAGGGTGAGCAGCAAACTAAAAAGCTTCTGTTCAGCGGAGACATCGGCCGATACGACAATCAACTTTTGTACGACCCGACCGACGTTGAGAAAGCCGACATTCTCTGGGTAGAATCGACGTACGGCAACAAGGCCAGCCCCGAAACAGATCATAAGGTGGCACTTAAAAGGACGATTCTGGAAACCTTTGATGCCAATGGATGCGTGCTGATCCCTGCTTTCTCCGTCGGACGCACGCAGGATATCCTGCTGCTGCTCGCTCAGCTTTTTCAGGAAAATGCTATTCCCAACTGCCCTGTTTACATCGACAGTCCCATGGCCATTTCAGTCACCGGTCTCTACAGGGAGTTTCACAAACTCCACCGCCTCGACGATGAAATGATATCAAAAGCGCCGGTATTTGATCACCCCAATTTCAAATACGTACGGACCCAGGACAGCTCGGAAAATATCAACACCGTGAAAAGAAACGCCATCATCATTTCGGCCAGCGGCATGTGCACCGGCGGTCGGGTGTTGCACCATTTGTTTCATCGCCTGCCGAGAATGAACGATACGGTCATCATTGTTGGCTACCAGGCCGAAGGTACCCGGGGAAGGCGCATTTTGGACAAGGAGCCGCAGATCAGAATATTCGGAGAAATGGTAGACCTAAGGTGCAGGGTGGAATATATTCAGGGATTCTCCGCACATGCCGACTGTAACGAGTTGATACGTTGGCTGAAAAACATTAAAGAAAGCCCCAAATACACTTTTATCGTGCACGGAGAGAAAGAGGGAGCTGAAGCGTTGGCGATAACTACCAGCACTGAAATGAACTTTAACACCTATATTCCGCATTACATGGAATCGTTTGATCTTTTCCAGGGCATATGAAACCGCTGTTGATCATCGGCCTTCTGCTGGCTGCTGTCGGTTGTAAATCTTCGTTATCATCCACGAGCAGTACACAAGGAGTGACCGGCGCAGTCTATTGGATGGAGGGGGATTTTATGCCTCGAATCGGCGAAAAACCGGGCGGGAGTCGCCAACCTATCGTCAGAGAAATTTTGTTCTATGGGCCTGTCAATGCCTCCAGCCTTGGCACAGAAAATGGCCCCATTTACAAACGCTTACCTATCGAACCTATCGCCCGTGTGAGCAGCAATGAAAACGGCACATTCAGAATTTCCCTTCCTGTCGGCACATACTCAGTCTTCACCAAAGAGCCTGATGGGTTCTTTGCCAACCGCTTCGATGGCAATGGAATAATTAACCCTGTTGAAGTAAAAGCCGGTGCTTTTTCCGAAATTGTTATCGAAATCAACTACAAGGCCGTTTTTTAACCACTTTGGCAGCGACCTTATTGCTCGCTTGAAACATTTTTCAAATATTTTATCACCCCCATGCAACCTCCGGCCCCGGCAGGTGCATCTACCTGTTGAGCGACCTAATCAATGAGGCTGATACTACAAGAATCGAAAACCGAAGAAGCGCTAATCAAGGGATGTCAAAAAGGCAACTCCCGTGATCAGCAGACGCTTTTCGAAAAGCATTCGGCCAAAATGATGGGGGTTTGCTACAGGTATGTGAAAGACTCCGACGAAGCGGAAGACGTCATGATCAGTGCCTTTGCCAAGGTATTTGAAAAGCTTGACAGCTTTCGGTTTGAAGGGAGTTTTGAAGGGTGGCTAAGGCGGATCATGGTCAACGAAAGTTTGATGTACCTCCGCCGCAACAAGTCAATGTATGTGGAGGTGGAAATAGAAAAAGCCGACAGAGAACCGGACTTTTCCCAGATAAGCGATCAGCTGGAGGCCGACGATCTGATGGCAATGATTCAGGAGCTTCCGGTGGGGTACAGGACAGTTTTTAACCTCTACGCCATTGAAGGGTTTAGCCACCAGGAAATTGCTGAGATGATGGAGATAAGCGAAGGCACGTCAAAATCTCAGTTGAGCAGAGCAAGGGCACTTTTGCAAAAGCAATTGCTCGAACAGGAAAAAAAAATGAATGACAAAACAGGAAGCCATGAGCACTAAGAAAATAGATCACTTATTTCGGACAAAGCTGGAAGCACATCCGGTAAGCCCCAGCCCCGAAGCATGGGCCAAACTGCAGGGGAAAATGAATCCTGGCAGCCGAAAAAAAGGAGCGTTTTGGATGTCGATAGCGGCTGCTATCTCAATGATCCTTGTCGCTGGGTGGTTCATTTACAGGCAATCGACAGGTGAGCTCAATAGCCCCAATACCCTGGCCGGTATTGATAACACGGAAAAAGTGACCACCCCGGAAAACACGAATCCGGCATTAGCCGACGATCAAACACCCGATAATATGATGGCGGAAACGCAAGTTGGCTCAAAGGAAACTCCAGAAGTGGCTGCTGCTAACGAAGGGCTGACGGCGGAGAGTAAAGCCGATGCGCCTGCGAAAAAAATAAACAGGTCCGTGCAACCTGCTACCACACAAGTGGCATCTACCACTCAAAAGGAAGAAATGAAAACGGAGGCACTCATAGCGCTGGAAGATGTAAACAAAGTGAACGAAGTAACCGAAGACACCACTATTCCTGAAACACTTGAAATAGAAAAGATTGAACAGAGTCTGGTGGCCGATGCTCAGGCACCCGTGGAGCCGATGGAGGTAAAGATCACCTTCAAAGCCGATGAGGACGAAGATAGATTTCTTGAGCCAGTGCGTGAGCTGATGGCTTCCGATGACGGAAAGGACAAGAAGAATGGATTTAACAAGCTCCTGGCTTCCGCCCGAACATTCAGCAACAGAGACATTCTGGCCGAGCTTCGGGAAACCAAAGACGGGCTTTTAAGTGGAAGTTTGAAAATTGGAATTACAAAAAACGAAAAGGTCAATAACTCAAAATAAACAATTATGAAAAAATTATCATTATCTCTACTAGCTGTGCTGATAGCCATTGGCTTGTCAGGCACTTCAGCAAAAGCTAACTCGGCCGAGATGGACACCATCCTCATCGAGCTGGGGCAAAATAGCAAGATCATCCTTGTGGTGAAGGATCAGAAAGACCTGGAAACCATCAAGAACTACGACATCAATAAGATGCTGAAAGATTTGAAACTGTCGATCGACTCTTCATCAAGTGAAGTGAATTATTTGCAGCTCACCGATGAGTCGGGCACCAGATACTTGCAGGACACTACCATTGTGTGGAGCAACAACGAATACCCCAGACGCAAAGCTGAAATCAACATCGGCAACAAAAAGCTGGAAGTGGCCGCTGACGACTGGGACGACATCGAAGACGAATTCGACAATGATGACCTCGACGTGAAAAAGTACGAATATGTAGAGGACCGTCGGTACAGAACCAAGCATTCGTTCAACGTTGAGCTTGGCATGAGCAACTGGCTGGAAGATGGCAAATTCCCCAACGACAACAACCAGCCATACGCTGTGCGCCCCTGGGGCTCGTGGTTTGTGGGGCTGTCGAGCATCAACAAGTCGCAGGTAGGTGGGCCGTTGTTTGTGGAGTGGGGCTTCTCCCTCAACTGGTACAACTGGAAGTTTGATGATGACAGAACCACACTCGACAAAACACCTGAAGGGCTTAGCTTTGGGACGATAGATCCGAATTTAGACCCTGTGAAAAGTAAACTTTCGGCTACCTATCTGAATGCCAGCTTCGTTCCTCTACTCGATTTTGCCAAAGGCACCAGAAAGGTAAAAAGCCTTGAAAGAGGGAGTTTGAAGTATACTTCCTATAAGAAAAGAGGCATCAGGATTGGCGCCGGTGTGTATGGTGGCTACCGACTGGGAAGCAGCACCAAGGTGAAAACTGAAAGCAGCAAAGACAAAGAAAGAGGCAGCTATTACATGAACAACTTCCGATATGGAGTAAGAGCGCAGTTTGGCTACAAGGGCCTCGACTTCTTCGCCAACTACGACCTCAACGAAGTGTTTGTGAGCGGAAAAGGGCCATCTTTGAACGCTATCAGCTTCGGCATCATCTTATAAACTCATTGCCCAATTAATTTCAAGTCCGAAGAGGCTGACTCACTTTTGAGCAGCCTCTTTTTTTGTTGCCTAAAAATTCGAAGCTATTCTACCAGCCTTGCCTTAACTTAGCGCCATGGAAGCACACTCAAACCCATGGACAAAGATCTCGACCAAGAAAATTTATGACAACCCCTGGATCGAACTGGAAGAATTTCAGGTGCTAACACCAACAGGAGCGCCCGGAATTTATGGCAAGGTTCATTTTAAAAATAAGGCAATAGGCATCATACCTATTGATGGAGAGATGAACACCTGGCTGGTGGGGCAGTACCGCTTTCCGCTTGATGAGTATTCATGGGAGATTCCTATGGGGGGCGGGCCGCTGGAGATTGATATTCTTGACTCCGCCAAAAGAGAGCTTAAAGAAGAAACCGGGCTTTCCGCCCGCAAGTGGACCAATATACTTCGCATCCATACGTCCAACTCAGTCACCGACGAAGAAGGGTTTATATTTCTGGCCGAAGACCTTACTGAGGGTAAAACCGAGTTCGAGGAAACAGAACAGCTGATCATCCGTAAACTACCATTTGGTGAAGTATTGGAAATGGCGATGAGGGGCGAAATAACTGATAGCCTGAGTCTTGCCGGCATTTTCAAGGCGGCCCGTTTAATGAATTTGTAATTTTTTTGACTATAGCGCTTTCATGGCAAACCCTTATCCCTGGTCGTACTACCTTCGAAACAATATCAAGCTGGCTTACCCGGTTATGCTGAGTCAGCTTGGGCACATTTCCGTGAGCGTGGCCGACAGCGTAATGGTAGGTCAAATAGGTGCCTTGCCACTGGCAGCTGCTTCTCTCGGCAACAGCCTTTTTGCGGTCTTTATGCTTTTTGGTATAGGTGTTTCTTATGGAATTACGCCACTTGTAGCCTCGGCCTACGGCGAGCAAAATGCCGGCAAATTACTAGACCTGCTGCGGCATGGCGTGGTCAGCAACTTTCTCATGGGGCTATTTCTTTTCGGCCTGATCGTAGGCGTTTCTCCGATTTTATATCACCTGGATCAGGAAGCCGATGTTGTTGAAAACGCCATACCCTATCTGGGGATCATCGGGTTTTCCATCGTTCCCCTGATGGTGTTTCAGGCCTTTCGGCAGTTTACTGAAGGGCTCCACCTCACCAGGCAGGCAATGACCATCTCTATCATCGGAAACCTCTTCAATATCTTTCTCAACTACCTCCTGATTTACGGCAAATGGGGCTTTCCGGCACTCGGGCTGAACGGAGCTGCCATTGCCACGCTAGTAGACAGGGTATTGATGGCCATTGCCATGGGCTACTTTGTCTTTCGCTATCAAAAATTAAGGCCCTACACCATCGGTTTTCATCTGAAAAATCTTTCGAAGGCCATTTTCAAAAGACTGCTGGCGCTTGGTATCCCTTCGGGTATGCAGTTCATATTTGAAGTGGGTGCCTTTGCAGCAGCAGCCATCATGATCGGTTGGCTGGGTGCCAATGCGCTGGCTGCACACCAAATTGCCCTCAACCTAGCAGGCGTCAGCTATATGGCTGCTACCGGCATTGCAGCAGCTGCCAGCATAAGGGTAGGCTTTTACCTGGGCCAAAACGACTACGTGAACATGAGAATGGCGGGCATGGCAAGCTTTATTATGGCCATGATTTTCATGACTGTTTGCGGGATCACCTTTGTGCTTGGGCGTAACTTTTTTCCTTCGCTATACATCGACGATGCCGAAGTCATTTCGTTGGCTGCCGGCATGCTGGTGGTAGCTGCCTTCTTTCAAATCTCCGACGGTGTGCAAGTAGTTGGGTTGGGGGTGCTAAGAGGACTGTCCGATGTAAAAGTGCCAACTTTGGTGACGTTGATCGCCTACTGGGTAATTGCGTTGCCAACCGGCTACGTGCTTGGCTTTGTCTTTGATCTCGGCACAATCGGGGTCTGGATCGGGCTTCTTTTTGGCCTTTCGATATCAGCCGTTGCCAACTTCACAAGGTTCAAAGGCCTCAGCAAACGGCTACGCACGCAGGCTCAAGAAAAGACTGCAAGTGTGGCTGACAACAACCAGGAAGCAGTTGCCAAACCGGTCGCTTGAAAACGCAATTATTTTCGGGAATAGCCGGAGCGGTGGTATCTCCAACTCATTCCCAGTTGGAAATTGAAAACGCTCGTCCGGTCATTCACTTCCGCCACATTGGAGCCAAGCACTACCTCAGGAAAGTCGTCAATTTCAAAAGGGAAATAGGCATTCACTCTGAAAAAGGGTGACACGCCAAAGTTTTTGTTAAAGTAAATGTCGTACCCAAGGCCAGCCCCTAAAAAAGGCACCATCTTACTTGGCTTATAGGGCTCACCGTCAAGGCCGTTCTTAAGCTCGAGATCCTGATAGACACGGGGCAGCATATATGAAACGCCCGGGCCCGCCATCATATAAAAATCATGAGCAAAACCCTTCTGTACTCTTTTTCCCAGCTCAAATACATACACCTCGGCCGACACCTCCAGCGTGATGAAATGCATAAGCAAATCAATTTCATACAGCTTATTGTCCGTCACACTTCTTACCCGCTTATAAACCAGCTCAGGCGTGATGAAAATATGATTGCCGATTTCATAGTCAAATTCAAATCCGGCAAAGAATCCATTTTGCAACAACGGCTGATTATTGTCAAACTGCGGATGCGCAAGATTGTAGTGCCTCACCACCTCATTCCAGCCAATTCCATTCATGTAGTTGTACCCAGCAAGAAAACCAATACCAACCTCAGATTGAGCGAAGGAGGCCCCTGGGGCTATCAACATCATTAAAACTAAGATTCTCTTCATGAGATACTTTTTAGTATTTCGTATGCAGCACGGTAGCCCGTTTCCATAGCACCATGCACAGTTCCGAAGTGGCCCTCGTTGTGGGTAGCCTCGCCTGCAAAATATATTTTGTTATCAATGGCACTCGCCAAAATTTCCCTCGCTCCCTCGCTCCCAACTTTGGGGTAAGAATAGGCTCCCCTTGTAAACGTGTCCTTTGACCAGTCCATCACGTAGCTCTGGGTTAAGAACTTAGTTGCCTGCCCATTAAACATATCATCCAAATCTCTCAGGGCAAAGGTAACAGCGTCGCTGCCCAATTCACTTAAAGTAGCACCAGCCGAACCATTGGCTTCGCCCACCAGCACGTTGTTGAAAAATATAAGATCATCGTCAAACTCAGACCTTTTCCCCCAACCTGGCGCTTTGTATACAGGTATTATTCCACCAGGATAAACTTTGCTTGTCTCATCACCCCAGAAATTTTGACCGAAACGCATGAAAATCTTCACGCTTGCATCCATGCCAATACCGTCCATGGCAAGCAGCTTTTCCTCCGGCAAGGCAGGGTTAAATGATATCCTCCCTTCTTTGAGAATAGGTAACGGAACGGTGACGATGACCTTGTCTGCCTCATAAGTCTGATTGGCATCGTCAGTCAAAACCACCTTGCCGCTGCTATAGTCTATGGACTTAATAGGTGTATTTTGTCTTATTTTGGAGCTAATGGGCGAGTACTGAAGATCCAGCACCTCGCTAAATGACCTCCTTCTCAAAACGATCTTTTCATCTCCTGAAGTCCGCTTTGCCAGTGCTTCGTTGTAACCAGCAACACTCAGCAAATCCAGGTCAGTGCCAAACTCATTGGCGATAAATGAGTTCAACAGCGTGAGTGATTCATCAGACAATGGCTCTTTGTTGAGATAGTCTGACAGTGAAATGTCAGGCCCGCTATAAAGTGGAAGCTTTTCTATGACTTTGCTGGCAGCTCTGAACGATGTGTTCGAATTAGCTTCGCTCTCTTCAATGGTCTTTCCCGTCAGTTGGTAGTAAGTTTTACCTCTATCCTGGTAGTACTCAAAATTGGAAATGCGCACCGCATCATAAAAAACGGAATTCACTCCCCGCACGTGGTCGGCACCAAGCTCCAAAGGGTATCCGGTAAATTCATCAAGCGCCTTTATTCTGCCCCCAACTCTGTTGGTAGCCTCCAACACCTGTACGTCAACACCATTTTTGTGCAGGATATAAGCAGCATGCAAGCCGGCGGCTCCGGCTCCCACCACAATCACTTTTCCCCCAAAACTGAGGTTGGGGAACAAATCATCCTGCGTTTCACAGGACGACAGCACTGATGGCAGAACGTATCCCGCCGGTAAGCTCAGAAGTAGTTTCCTCAAAAAGGAACGCCGATTATTCATTCAATAGAGAAGTCAGTATGCTGAAAAACGATGAAAACTTAACCAAATTTAAGCAAAGGCCCAATATTTTACTATTCGAAGAAAAAAATGCACTTATAAAAGCTCTTATGCTGTTAGGAGCGCTGCTCCAAAAACACCCGCACTATCGCCCAATTTCGGCCTCAGAAACGGTGTTTCCAGCCGGGGATTGAACAGGTGTTTCTCAGCTTCCTTCACACCCCTCGAGTACAATAGGTCAATATTACCCACTCCTCCGCCTAGCACAACTGCGTCGGGATCAACGATATTTACTATCACGGCAATGGCTTTTCCGAAGAATTCAACCATTCTGTCCATCGTTTGCACAGCTGCCTTATCGTCTCCTGTTTTAGCCCGCTCCACAATCTCCGGAAGTTTTCGTTTCTCACCTGACAGGCTCTCATAATACCTTTGAAGGGCTGGCCCAGACAAAACCTGCTCAACGCAACCGGTATGCCCGCAATAGCAGGGCCCTCCTGATGCATCAAGGAAGTTATGACCCCATTCGCCGGCAATGCCATGCCGACCATTCGGCACTTTGCCATACATCACCAGGCCTCCACCCACACCTGTGCCCAGAATGACACCAAAAACAACTTTTGCATCCGGCACCTTCTCAGGCACTGCGCCCCACAAGGTTTCCGCAATGGCAAAGCAGTTAGCGTCGTTGGCCATGGCTACAGGAAATCCGAGCTGCTTTTCAAGGTCTTGCCGCAGAGGTTTTCCATTGAGGCAGGTGGTATTAGAGTTTTTCAATGTATTAGTAGTTGGGTCCATGGCACCCGGCGTTCCAATACCAATACTTTCAGGGGTAAGGCCACTTTCCGTCTTGAGCAAATCAACCAATTTGCAAATTTGCCCAACGATATGATCGTATCCCTTGTCGGCCTCAGTAGGCAGTCTCAGTCTGGCAATTACGTCCGGCCTTTTATCTGAAGAGATAATGACGCCTTCTACCTTTGTGCCTCCCAGGTCAATACCCCAAAGTGGTCTGCTCATAACAAAAACTTTTGCCGAATATAGCCCAATAAATAGCTGTATTGCAAAGAGCGCACATTAAAATCCCGTTCACCCAACAAGCTCCCAGCCCTTTCTGTAAGTCCTTTTAACAAACTGATTGGCTTCGTCAAAATTTGTCACTTTCATATTTTCAGCATCCCAAAGCAGCTTTTTCCGGCCAGGGTATCCTTTTCCTCCTTTGATTTGATAGGCCCTGAGGGCCACATTGCCCAGTAAAATGGCCTCAGTAAACGGGCCACTGTAATTAAATGGGGAGCTAGGCACTCCTTTGCCATAACCCGCCATAGCTACATCAACCCAATTGGCGTAATGACCATCAACTCCTTTCGCAATTCTCGGAATTGTCTCAGCGGGAAAGGTTTCCGTCTTCATTCTCGACGACGGAAGCAGCCTGGGCTTTCGTCCCCACATGCCCGTGATGATTTTTCCTTTGGTACCCTCCATGATAAGTCCGCCGTCCACGTCGCCCATTTCTTCATCGGGAAGCAACTCCAATGGCCTCTCCGGCCGAAGGCCGCCATCCATCCAGGTGAGCCTGATATCACCTTTGCCATCAGTTCGGGGAAATGTAAAGTGTATGATGGAAGAAGGTGGGCAGCTATCGGGATAGTCGGCCTCTACAAAAAAATCGGACCAGATGGTAGAAGCACTGCATTCGACATCAGAGGCATATTTCACGGGTAGTATTCTGAAAAATGGGTCGAGGATATGGCAGGCCATGTCGCCCAGTGCCCCGGTACCATAGGGCCACCATCCCCGCCAGTTGAACGGGTGATAGGCTGGGTTGTAGTCAACAAAGTCGGCACAGCCTATCCACATGTCCCAGTTGAGCGCTTTAGGGATATCAAATTTCCCCTTCGGCGTGGGCAACCCCTGAGGCCAAACGGGGCGGTTAGTCCAGGAATGAACCCGGGTAACGTCGCCAATCATGCCTGCGTCGACCCATTCCTTCACTGTACGCACATCGTCACCAGAGCCGCCCTGGTTGCCCATTTGGGTTACCACCTTGTATTTCTCCGCAGCCTGGGTAAGGAGCCTGGCTTCGTAAATATTGTGAGTAAGCGGCTTCTGCACATACACATGCTTGCCCATCGACATCGCCAGCAGAGCCGGGTGAGCATGCATATGGTCGGGCGTGGTAACAGACACGCCATCGAGGTTCTTTCCCTCTTTGTCTAGCATGATGCGCCAGTCTTTGTAGTAGGTGGCTCCCGGGAAACGCTTGACCGACTTTTCAGCGCTCTTATCATCCACGTCGCAAAGGGCGATGACCCTGGCATTTTTGCAATCACCTATGCCCTTCATGTCGACTTCGCCTTTGCCCCCTACCCCTATCCCTGCTGCGTAGAAAGTGTCGCTGGGAGGAATGAATCCTTTGCCTCCAAGCACAAACCTTGGCACAATGGTGATGCCCGAGGCAATGAATGCAGCGTTTCTAATAAAAGATCTTCGTGAGGCTGAATTGCCAGACTGTTGATTTTTCTTTGATCTTGACATGACAATTAGAGGGTGTTTCTAGTTTCAATTTACATTTTTCAGGCATTCTTTTCTCAATGCCGTATTATTGTTCGCAAATTGATCTATGCTGCTACCGTTTTTCAATAAAGGAGTGATAGAAGCCGGCTGTGATGAAGCTGGCCGTGGCTGCCTGGCTGGGCCTGTGGTGGCTGCGGCAGTCATCCTTCCTCCCGACTTCCATCACAAAGTACTCACCGACTCGAAGCAGTTGAGTGAAAAACAACGAATGGCACTCAAAGAAGACGTGAAATCGGCTGCAATTGCCTGGGCCGTAGGCTGGTGCTCACCTGAAGAAATCGACAAGATCAATATACTGAACGCCTCGTTTGTGGCCATGCACAGGGCGGTAGATCAGTTAAAAAAGGTGCCTGAGCACCTGCTGATTGATGGCAACCGGTTCAAAAAGTATAAAGAACTCCCTCACAATTGCATTATCAAAGGCGACAGCCTCTACTACAGCATTGCGGCGGCTTCCATTCTCGCCAAAACCTACCGGGACGAATGGATGGAGCGGCTTGGAGAAGAGTTTCCGGTGTTTCAGTGGGCCAAAAACAAGGGCTACCCGACCATGGATCACCGGGAAGCGATACGGGCACACGGCATCACACCCTACCACAGAAAATCTTTCAGGTTGTTGCCTGAGCAAATGGAGTTGTTTAAATAGCATCACAAATCATAAATAATGCCTTATACCATCCATCAACAGCTGGCCTACAACGTGTGGGCCAATGAAGAACTTGCCAAAACCGTCGACCGTGTAACAGAAGAGCAACTGATGCAGCCAGTGCTGAGCAGCTACCCTACTTTGAGAGAGACCCTCCTGCATATCTGGGAAGCCCAGGTCATCTGGCCTTCACGCATGCAGAACAAAGTGATGGACAAGTGGCCCCGGCTATCGTTTGCTGGTGGAAAAAAGGAGGTGATGGAGGCGTTGGTTACTTCAGCAAAAGACATGCAGAAGTTCGCCTCGGAGGCGGGGTCGGAGTTCCTTGCTGAAAAAATGATCTACCGTAACATGAGGAACATGCCGTATGAAACCGTTAAGGAAGAAATACTTTTTCATGTGGTAAATCACGGCAGCTACCACCGGGGCCAGGCAATTACAATTATCAGAGGCCTGGGTATTACCAAAATTGACAATACAGACCTGATCACCTACCTGCGAATATCTGCCGGCCAACAGGTTTAGTCGCAGGTGGCATTTTTCACAAAATACCCCGCCAATTTTGATTAGACGATAAGTTGCAAGCCGGTGGGGCAATCATCTCTTCCTTTCAATACATTAATTTGCTAGATTGTAAGGTATACGGGCCAGTCCTAACCTCTCAGTCGGCCCATTGCTTAACTAAATGAGTACAAAACCTTACTTACTATGAATTACAACCGTAGAGATTTCATCCGTACTGCCGGAGCGGTATCAGCAGGCGCACTTATTTTACCACAAATGGGATGTGGAAGTGGCAAAAGTGGTGCTGAAACTGCTGCCGAAGGCGCAACAGCCACTGCCGAGACCATGACCAAGCCGACCCTTGATAAATTTGGTATCCAGCTCTATTCAGTTCGTGATGTGATCCCCGCCGACCCAAAAGGCACCATGAAGCAGCTGGCTGGTTTTGGTTACAAGCAGTTTGAAGGCTACGAAGGCCCTCAGGGCATGTTCTGGGGCATGAGCCACACTGAATTCAAGGCCTATATGGATGAGATTGGTGTAAGCTTCATTTCCAGCCATTGCAATGTGAACGAAAATTTTGAAGAGAAATGTGCCCAAGCTGCGGAAATAGGTATGAAACACCTGATTGCTCCCTGGATCGGGCCGCAAAAGACCATGGACGACTGGAAGGTGGTAGCCGACAAGTTTAATGCGTGGGGAGAAACGGCCAAAAAAGCCGGCATCCGGTTCGCCTACCACAACCATGGCTACACTTTCGAAGCACTGGAAGGGCAAATGCCACAGGACTTCCTGATTGAAAATACCGACCCTGCCGTGGTGGATTTTCAAATGGATATTTTCTGGGTGGTGACTCCGGGAGCCGATCCGATAGCTTATTTCGAAAAGTACCCTGGCCGCTGGGTATCCTGCCACATAAAAGACCGTGAAAAAGATGCCCCTGCAGGTGAAGGAGACGCTTCGTGCATCGTTGGCACTGGCAGCATCGATTACGCCAAAGTGCTTTCTGCAGCCAAGGCCTCTGGCGTAAAATACTATGTGGTGGAGCAGGAAAAGTATGCTAACTCTACCCCAATGGACAGCGCCAAAGCCGATGCCGAGTACGTATCAAAACTTGTATTTGCTTAAAAGGAAGAATACAGCAGCCCTTCGAAAACAGGGCTGCTTTTTTATACACCTACTTTTCACGTTTACAACTACATCACAATGGATAACTCACGCAGATCCTTTATCAAAAAAAGTGCGCTGGCAGGCACTTTGGCCTTCGCTGGCAGTTCGTTGCTTTCCGAGTCACTGTTCGCCGCCAAAGGCAAACAACTTACCGGCCTTCAGCTCTACTCAGTGAGAGATGACATGAAGAAAGACCCGATGGCTACGCTGAAGGCGCTAGCTGACATGGGTTACAAACATGTAGAGCATGCCAACTACATCGACCGCAAATTTTATGGCTGGTCGGCCAAAGAGTTCAAGAAAATACTTGACGACCTGGGTATGAAAATGCCTAGCGGCCACACCGTGATGCGCAGCGAGCACTGGGACGACAACAAGAAAGACTTTACCGATGTCTGGAAAGCTACCATTGACGACGCAGCCACAGTTGGTCAGATGTATGTCATCAGTCCGTCGATGACGCAGGGCCAGCGCAAGGAATATGATCAGCTGATGTTGCTGATGGAGCGTTTCAACAAAAGCGGTGAGCTTTGCAAAAAGTCAGGAATGATGTTCGGCTACCACAACCACGACTTTGAGTTCAACGAAAGCCTGAACGGGCAGCTGCTTTACGACATCATTATGAAGAACGCAGACCCTGACCTGGTGATGCAACAGCTGGATATCGGCAACTTGTACAACGGGGGGGCCACAGCGCTGGAAATCACCAAAAAGTGGCCGGGGCGCTTTGCTTCGATGCATGTGAAGGATGAGATTCTTAGCAAGGAAGGGCACGAAAAATACGAAAGCTGTGTGCTTGGAAAAGGCATTGTGCCAGTAAAAGAGGTGATTGACCTTGGCAAAAAAGACGGCACTATCCATTTCATCATCGAGCAGGAAAGCTATCAGGGCATGGCTCCGCTAGCCAGCATGAAAGAAGACCTGGCGATCATGAAGAAGTGGGGGTATTAGGACAGGACTTGAAAACTGATTTGAGAATTTGAAAGAGAGGCGCCAGATGGCGCCTTTTCTATTGTGCCGTATTGGTAAGTCTATTCCTCATCGTAGAACTCCCCCACTAAGTAGAGGAACCACCTTTAAAGTCCCTGGCTGTGTTCTTGATGCCCCAGAGCTTCGAACACTCACTTTTGATCCGTTGCCAAAAAATTGAACCCCACATCGGCCTTCCTTCTGTCGTTCGGGAAATCCAGGTCTTTTACGGGATAGGTAAGAACCTCAGCCGACTCAGGCTGATATCCGCTGTCCTTCTTCGCAATGGTTAGCTCAATGGAATTCAGAAAGCCAAAGCTGTTAACGCTGTCGTAGTTGTTGCCATGCACATGCTGCACATAGTGGGTGGCCCTTGTGGCTTTCAGGAACGGCACGATAGCATCCAGGTTCTCTTCTACGTTGTGAAACTCTATCAGCAGCAGTTCGATTTTATCCAGCTTGCCGATAATGGTGTCGAGCAGCTCGTATTCGGTTCCTTCCACATCGAGCTTCACCCCATAGCCTCTGCTGTGTTCCAAAAGCTCTCCAAACGACTGCACCCCCGAATTACTTTCAAGCCCGATATGCTTTTTGACAAACTGCAGGTTGCCGGAAAATATCTGCTTCATGCGAAGCATCATCGATATTTTGCCCCACGACTGAGCAGGCGTATCCTGCACACCCAGAAACCTGAATGGGTACAAGGCGATCTTGCCAAAGTTTTTAAGCACCCAGTAAAGCATGGTGCTGTTGAACCCCGATGTTCTGTCGAAGGCAACGATAGGTAAATCAGGTCGGCGCTCTTTCAATTCTATCTCAAACGACCAATCGTACGAAAGCCCACAAGAGATAAAATGACTACAATTGGCTAAGCTTTGAGACGAAAAAACGTAGCCCCCATCGTAATTCCTGCCTAATCGTATCAGATCCGCCGGAGCAACAGGACGCAACAATTCCAAAATTCCCAGGGTTTCTTCCCGCATATCTACTTTCTCTTTCATCTTCAATGGCTAGCTGGCCCAAAACAAAATGCAAATATGCGGGTATTATTCAGTTTTCTGCTAAAAATTCACTCAGCGTTTCTTCTTCTTGTATATATTCTTCAGATCGTTTTCAAACAGCGTATAGGGATCCTCATAAAACTTCATAAAGTCGGGCACACTTACCTGCCCCGGATAAGGCGCATAGTAGTGCGTTGGGCTGCGGATGTCGTTGCGCCACACCAGCACGTAGGCGAGCCGCATCTTGTGCATCCGCATGGTCTTGAGCAGCGTCTCCGTCCACCAGGTTTCATTGGGAATCGACTCCAGGCCTGTCTCCGTAAAAGCAGCCAGCTTACCGGACTTTCGGGCATAATCCGACACGATCTTTAGTTTCAGGGCAGCCGTGTCAATCGCATAGCGGTTGCGCCCCATGTCGCCGTAGTTGTCCATGCCCACCATGTCCACCCATTCGTCGCCGGGGTAGCGGGCGAGGTATTTTTCTTCGGTAAGGAACTGATTGTCGGGCGAGAAGGCGTAGATGAAATTGTGTACATCCAGCTCGTCACGCAGGTAGCCCACCGTAAATTGCCACAAGGCGATGAACTCCTCCCGGGTGCAATGCGAAGCGCCCCACCAAAACCAGCCACCGTCAAACTCATGGTAGGGTCTGAAAATGACAGGTACAAGCTCCCCGTTGGCCCCTTTGATGCTATGAGCCCAATCAGCTATCCCTTTCAGTATCTCCTTGTATTGCTCGTGTGCCTGCCCGCCCGGAATGATATAACTCACGGCAGGCAGCGACACGGTGTCCCGCCAGTAGAAGCCTCCGCCCGACACGGGGTTCGAAAAGTGCCACGCAATGGTCGTGACTCCTCCCCTGTTGTAGGTATCCACCACATTCTTTCTCAGGCGCTCCTTAGCTTGCTCAATTTGCTCTGGTGAACGGCCTGAGAAGCCACTAAAATCCACGCCCACCATGGCGGGATGGGACCCGGTCACCGATTTCACATCAGAGCGGTCTTCGTCGCCCGCCCAGCTATGCCCGTACTCGGTGGCGTGCTGGTGGGCAAACAGCGTATGTTTTTTGGAAAGCTTCCGAAGGCTTTTGTAGAGCTTCTGAGTTTCTCTTGTGGCGTCCTTATCAATTGGTTTGTTTTTCTGGGCCAAAGCAGTTGATACAAAAAAACCAATGAGGCCAAAGATGAGAAGAATCCGTTTCGTCGTCATGTGGGTGCGTTTAGGTGCAAATCAGCCTCAAAAATACCGCCCTATTCAAAAGGTATCAACTGATTGGTGGCCAATGGTAGACGTCGTTCGTACCAAAATAAGGGGTGAAATCGCTCAGCAAATGGCCGCCAGCAAAATCAACTATTGGAACCTCCCACGGAGTTTCACCTATTGCAGTTACAAAATGCTTTAGCTTTAATTCAGCTACACTTCTGCCTGATGTAATTGGATCAAATTGCCGCAAGTATCCTCGAACACTGCCTGCGTGCCCCAGTCGGTTTTTTTAGGCTCACTTCTGAAAACGACTCCCTTTTCCCTGAGCCTTTGGTAGTCCGCATTGATGTCTTTGGTTCCAAAAACAATAGTCGGCAATCCAGCTTCATATACAGCTTTTTGGAAGGTGTCGGCTCCAAGGTTCTGATTAGGTTCCAGGAGCAGCGACGTGCCATCTGGCTCATCAGGCCCCGCAACAATCGCCAGCTGCATTTCCGGCATGTACATTTTTTCCACAAAACCCAGCACCTCAGTATAGAACTTAAATGCAGCAATGGGGTCGTTTACAAAGATACTTGTTAGTGCTATTTTCATTTTCTTCTTGCTTAGGGTTGCTTTCTTTTCAAGATCAGGGCGCTCACCAGGGAAATGACAAGACCTATAGGAAACACTTCTGAAAAAGTGATGAGCACTACCGCCAGGGGGTTTTGGTACATGTCGGCAAAAGTGGCCATTTCGGTAGCCTTGGCAGCCAGTTCCTGTTCGTTAGCACTGCCAATTTTCGCCATATACATCACATGCTGGCTGTATTTATCCAGATAATCGGGCATGAATAAATAGTAATCGAAAAGCCACACCACCACATACATGGTTGCTGCGATGAGGCTAATATAAAGCCCTGTTAAAAATGCTTTGCCAAAACCGATAACGCCTCCATTCTGCTTGTCTCTGAATGTTTTAATACCCACAAAAATGAAGGAGAATGCAGCGATCATCAGGGCGTAACCGACTACATCGTTGCTCTCAAATTCCGGGTTGGTGTAACACTTATTGGCCATAAACAGCATCATGCCAGTGATGATGACGCCTGAAATAAGGCCGAAAACAAGAACTATCTTTTTCATCGTGTGATTGTTTTTTTGTTGGATGCTGGCAAAGATGCAGGATGGAGCCTGCCAATTAATCACACTTTCGGGTGATTTTGACTCATTCACCCAAAAGGATGAGGCGATCAAGCCACAATTCCCAACTTTCTTGCTTTGTCAACGGCCTGTGTTCTGCGGCCAACGTCAAGCTTTTCAAACAGGTTTTTCAAGTGTGTCTTCACTGTGTTCAACGACACAAAAAGTTGATCAGCAATTTCCTGGTTACTTTTGCCAGCCGCCATCAGCTGCAGCACTTCGAGCTCCCTTTGGCTAATGCCCGTTTCCTTCAATGCTTCTTCGTTGGCAAGAAAATGCGCTGAATCAACAAGTACGGCTTTCTCAACTATTAACGTTTTGGGCTTCGTGAGCTTGAGTGCCAGCCAGATGCCAAGGCCTGTGAAAAGAAAAGCAAGGCCACCTGCATAAATGGCGAAAGCATTATGGATAATGAGAAAGCGCAATTCCAGCCACCGGAGCACAATGAGAAACAAAGCCATAGAAAGGCCATAAGTGAGGAAGTGTCTGTATTTGGAAACGGATATCAAACTTGTGCTTTGCAGTTGGTGAGTTCAAATATAAAAATAGCCACAAAATAAAGTTTAAGTACAGCCAGATAGGAGGCACCTTAAGGGTAATGGTTAAATAAGCCGTCCATAAAGAGTAGCAACCAAACCGAAACATGCGCCAACCACTTCTACTTATTTTTGCCATCACTTTATTCACTGCCTGCAAAACCGAGCCCCCGACTTCCATCAACCGCCAGGCCGTTTTCAACCGGCACAACGTCCACATCACCGAAGTGGACACCCTTGCCTCCCTCAGCGTTGGCAACGGTCGTTTCGCCATGACCATGGATGTCACAGGCCTGCAAACTTTCCCCCAGCACTACCAGAAAGGCGTGCCCCTCGGCACCATGTCGGAATGGGGATGGCACAGCTTCCCTACCAACGAAACCTTTTCCATCGAAGAAACCCTGGCACCGATCACGTCTCACGGCCGTGAAGTGCCTTATGCCCGGCAGTGGCCCGCTGGCACCAGGGCCTGGGAGGCGGCCAACTACATTCGCCAAAATCCGCACCGCATTCACCTGGCCACTATTGGCTGGCACATCACAAAAGCTGACGGAACCCAGGTGGCCATTTCCGACATTCAAAACATCGACCAGACACTAGACCCATGGACAGGAGAGCTCACAAGCCGTTTTGCCGTTGAAGGCGTGCCGGTGGAAGTGATCTCCTTTGTGAGCCAGACAGAAGATCGCCTGGGTGTGATGGTAAAAAGCGCCCTGCTGAAAGAAGGCAGGCTTGGCATCACCATCAACTACCCCTACCCCACTGACCAGTTTCAGGACGAAGCCGTGCTATTTGATCCCAATGAGCCCAGCCGTTTGCAGGCCAGCCAACCCGACCCTGCGCAGGTGACCATCAGGCGCCAGCTCGATACCACCCGCTACTTCACCCAGCTGCAGTCGTCGATGGCCGTGCCTACAGTCGACGCTACTGACAAAGGCTTCCTCCTGAAGCCTGATTCAGCTCAGGATACCTGGACCTTCGACGTCACCTTCTCGCAAAAAGAAGGAGCAGTTGCAAAGAAGGCCTTTGACGTGTTGCAATCCGAAGCCTATCAGGTAATGAGCGACTACTGGAACACGGGTATGATGATCGATTTTGGGGCAACAAAAGACCCAAGGGCTTTCGAGATTGAACGGCGCATGGTATTGGCGCTCTACCTTACCAAAATCAACTGTGGGGGCAAAACCCCACCTCAGGAAACCGGCCTTACTTACAACTCGTGGTACGGCAAGCCTCACATGGAAATGGCCTGGTGGCATGGCGTGCATTTTGCCATGTGGGGCCGGCCAGAGGTACTGGAAAACCACATGGAGTGGTACCTGAGAAGCATTGGAGTGGCCAGGCAAATTGCAGAACGACAGGGCTTTGAGGGCGTGCGTTGGCAGAAAATGACCGACCCATGGGGAGGGGAAACAGCCTCCTCAGTAGGTTCCTACCTCCTCTGGCAGCAGCCACATATCATTACGTTTGCCGAGCTGATCTACGAGGGCAAGCCCACCAAAGAGGTGCTCAAAAAATACGACGAGGTAGTGCAGCAAACAGCAGCTTTCATGGCCGACTTTGCCTGGTACGACCCCGAGCTCAAGCGCTATATCCTTGGCCCTGGCGTAATCGCCGCCCAGGAGCGGTTCGACCCTAAAACTACTTTTAACCCTACCTACGAAGTGGCCTACTGGCGCTGGGCGCTGGAAACAGCGCAGCAGTGGAAAGAACGGCAAGGGCAACCGAGAAACGACAAGTGGGACAAGGTACTCAATGGCCTTTCACCGTTACCGCAAAAGGACGGCCTTTACCTGGCCGCAGAAAGCGCTCCTGAATCGTACGACTCGACCTACTACATGACCGACCACCCCAGTGTGCTGGGTGCCTATGGCATGCTGCCCATGACCGATGGGCTCGACACTGCCGTGATGCACCGAACGTTCGACAAAATCTGGACCGACTGGCAGTGGCACGACACCTGGGGCTGGGATTTCCCCATGGTAGCCATGACGGCCACTCTGCTCGGTGATCCAGAAAAGGCTGTGGACGGCCTTCTCATGCCCATCACCACCAACATTTACCTGCCCAACGGCCACAACTACCAAACCGACCGCCTGCGCCTTTACCTCCCCGGCAACGGCGGCGTGCTTGCAGCTTTAGCGATGATGGCAAAGCAAGAAAACGGCTGGCCCGAAGGGTGGGTGGTGAGGGTGGAGAATTAAAGAGGCTACACCTGCCCCAAATTAAAGAGGTTACTCTGCCCCAAAGAAAGTCGTAACCTCTTTAATCTTCAAAAAACGATTCGTTACTGACTAAAGAGGTGACATCGGCTCCAAATTAAAGAGGTTACTCTGCCGCAGAGAAAGTCGTAACCTCTTTAATCCTCGAAGCACAATTCGTTACTGACTAAAGAGGTTACATCGGCAGGGACGCACAGAGTAACCTCTTTAGTTCAAACCCCAAATTAGAGAGGTGACACCTGCTCCAAATTAAAGAGGTTACTCTAACCCCAAAGAAAGGGTAACCTCTTTAATCTTAGAAAGACGATTCGTCACAAACTAAAGAGGTTACATCGGCTCCAAATTAAAGAGGTTACTCTGCCCCAAAGAAAGTCGTAACCTCTTTAATCTTAGAAAGACGATTCGTTACCGACTAAAGAGGTTACATTCGCTCCAAATTAAAGAGGTTACTCTGCCCCAAAGAAAGTCGTAACCTCTTTAATCTTAGAAAGACGATTCGTTACCGACTAAAGAGGTTACATTCGCTCCAAATTAAAGAGGTTACTCTGCCACAGAGAAAGTCGTAACCTCTTTAATCCTCGAAGCACAATTCGTTACTGACTAAAGAGGTTACATCGGCAGGGACGCACAGAGTAACCTCTTTAATCTTAGAATGACGATTCGTCACAAACTAAAGAGGTTACATTTGCAGGGATGTAGAGAGTAACCTCTTTAGTTCAAAACCTTTATTCCAGCAACCACTTTTCATCTAGCGGAGGTTGTTTCTCTTGCAGGTGAAACGCCTGGTACTGCTCTTTTCCTCCGAACCAGTCCAACACAGCCTGGCGGCTTAAGAAAGTTGGAGCGTCCTGGAGGTGCGCCTGATACGACGAGTAAGGATAACTCCTGAAGTCTTTTACTAACCCATGCTTCTCAGGATTCCTGTGGATGTAAGCGATCAGGGCAGAAAAATAAGACTCCTCTTTTACTTCAATCCTCTTAAAAGGAGTTTCAAAAAGGCCTCCTGTTCTATTGTACACGCTGTTTACGGCCCGGGTATAGCTTTTGAGAAAACTGGAGAAGCCGTTGCTTACGTGCCAGTAATAGGGCTTCTCTCTGTCTTTTTTTATCGCCAAATCCAATTGTGCTATATCTCGCACTCTTATCAGCAAATGAAAATGATTACCAAGCAAGCAGTAGGCAAACGTTTCCACAAAAGGATGGACGAATTGAGTGTACTGCTTCAAGAAGAAATCGTAGTTTTTAGGTTCAAAAAATACTGGCATGCCATTGATTCCCCGATTAAAAATGTGGAAATACTGATCGGGATGAAGTTTGGCGTTTCTTATGTCCATAAGTTGAATTAGTTACTGACTCAATATAAGGATTTCGGATAAAGAGGCGCCATTAAAGAGGTTACTTTGCCGCAGAGAAAGTAGTAACCTCTTTAATCATTAGAAGACGATTCGTTACTGACAAAAGAGGTTACATCGGCAGGGGCGGACAGAGTAACCTCTTTAGTTCAAACTCCAAATTAGAGAGGTTACCCCTGCTCCAAATTAAAGAGGTTACTCTAGCCACAGAGAAAGTAGTAACCTCTTTAATCTTAGAAAGACGATTCGTTACTGACTAAAGAGGTTACATCGGTAGGGACGCATAGAGTAACCTCTTTAGTTCAAGCCGTTACCATTAAAGAGGTTACTCTGCCCCAAAGAAAGTCGTAACCTCTTTAATCTTCAAAAAACGATTCGTCACAAACTAAAGAGGTTACATCGGCAGGGACGCATAGAGTAACCTCTTTAGCCAAAAAAAATCCCGCACTTTCATGCGGGGTCCTACGCTGTCCAATGGCATTCGCCAGCACCCTAGTTCTTGATAAAACGATATGTAGTTGTTTGACTACCCCTGGTAAGAACAAGTAAATATATTCCTCCTTTTAAGCTGGACACATTCAGCGATTGTTCGCCATTATGCTCCAACGTAGTTTCGAGCAACCTTTGCCCATCAATTGAATAGATAATGCCCTTATCGTATTTACTTGATGGAAACCGAAGCAACATCAAATGCTCTACAGGATTAGGAAATACTGCTACTTCCTCATCCTTATCATGAACACTGGTATAAATGCCAATTATTTCAAACCCAAACAGCGAATCTGCGGCGTGATAATTCTCATTTCCCTCCTGAGTGGCTTTAATGGTGACCAGGCCTTCGCCCGTCGCCGAAGCAATATTGCCGCTGATGGTCAAAGGGCCTTCCTGCAATTCCAATGTCACGGGAAGCCCCGATGTTGCCATTACATTTATCTCAAATGGATCTTCATTGACAACATGATCTCTAATCTCCTCATAAACCAACTCTTGATAAATCTTGTCGATACTTACCAAGAAGACCGTGTCTGTAGGGTTATACTCTTCGTTACCTTCTTGCGAAGCTTTTACACTAGCCTGCCCGGCTCCGGTAAACGAAACGACAAACCCCTCGACGGTAATAGGACCCTCTACTACCTCCAGCATAACCGGCAGCCCTGAGTTGGCGGAAATTTCCGCCACGAAAGAACTATCAGCCAAACTAAACAGCCTATTGTTTGCAAAGCTTATCTCCTGGTGAATACGATCGGTGGTAAACTCATATAAAATGGGCTCAGCTTGAAAATAGTTAATCAAATCTCCTTCGGGCACGTTGCTGGCATACTCATAAATAGCCACATGGTAGTTGGTGTTGGGCTTCAAGCCAGTAGTAACGATCACTGTGTCAGCGCCAGCATAGACAGCATAGCTGTCATCGTTAAATTTTTGTCCCAACCCGAAGCTGGCGTTGTGGGTATAGAAAACCCCGTCCGTTGGCGTGGCCTCGACCGCTCCGGCTTCTTTTACCAGAAAGATTCTCTCTTTTTTCTCTATTCTATTTAGCATGAACACAACCGAGCTGTCGGCTACAGAAACTGATAGAATTTCACTTGATAGCGACTTTATTTCTTGGACGGAGTTATTGGCCCCTATGTACGCTATTCCATTGTCGGGTGACGTCAGAACGATGTCGGGCAAAAGATGGCCGCCTACAAATGCTATCTGTGGATAGTTGTAAAATAGATTGAGTCTTTCTAATTGAAATTGATTGCCACCCAAATTTTCAAGCAATAACTGCTGGCTTTCCTCGTAATCGGAAATAAGCAAGTCTACCATGCCATTGCTGTCCATATCCGCAGATAGTATCATTCCGATGTAGGTTTCAGTCTCCAGCTCAAAGGTCTTTGTAAAGCCGAAGCTTCCATCTCCCTGATACACCCGCACTTTCGCATTTGAGTAAGAAAAAGTAACCAGCGCAATATCTAACAACCCATCCGCATTGAAGTCGTTTACTGTGGCCGAAAGAACGCTGTCGCCCAGTTCAATTTTGATCTCCTGTTCAAACCCATCTGCCTGGTTGTTCCGGAAAAGCATGAGCCTGGTATTCAAATGACTATACATCAGGAGATCTTCATATCCGTCACTGTCGAAATCGCCAAGCTGATAATCCGTAAAGTTGCCTGTGCTGGGTGTCACCTTTTTTGGATTGTTTTTGTATTCATCGTAATCGTCAGACAAACTGAGTAAATACAAGCTAAAAGGATTGTACCCTTCTCTTTGAAGTACTTCAGGGTCGTCGTCCCTGAATAGGTCAACCACCCGGGGCTTCCCCGGATTAGGAAAATACTTAAAGGGTTCGGGTTTCAAGAAACTAAACCCTCCGGCACCCTGCATATACTGAATTTCACTTGCTGAGTTGTTTGGGGCCTGGACAGTAAAAAGTACGTCAACAATTTCGTCCTGGTTTACTTTTGCAACATTCATTTTTGAAGCGTACAACGGAATTTCTACCACAGTGGCCTCTGTGCTAAAACCATCCTCAGTGCCCGCATAAATAAAAAGTCCACCATTGCCGCCCATTACCAGCATGTCTGCCAGACCATCAGCGTTGATATCCTCAAAAACGAAGTCCGACAGCCCTGGCGCTTTCGGGGAATTGAGCCTCTCTTTCAGTGTGGTTTCTCCGAATTGCCGCACTGCCACAGACGTAAGGAAATTGAAAGGGTTATCAACAACGATGTCAAAAGTACTGTCATTGTCAAAATCGATCAGGCTAAGCTTTCCATAGTAAACATTGCTTGCGATTGCCTGCATGGCGCCAAAACTCCCGTCTCCTTTTCCCGGCAGGTAGCCAAGCTCAGATGCCGGTGTTTGGATGAGCATGTCCAGCTTTCCATCTCCGTCTACATCGAATAATATTCCGTTGTCGCTAATATTATGGTTGTAGGTGGTCTCTACGGTTTCGAACGTCGTTTCATGGTTGATGAGTGAGGTCATGCTGGTATTCCCAATATCACATATGTCCATTAGCCCATCCAGGTTCAGGTCGCCAAACAACGGCCTTGGATTATTACTGCCAAACTGATCCAGCTTCAGGTCGGGCTCTCCGGCAGATCCGTCGGGGTCGTAATAAATTTCTATAGCAAAATCGCTGTTGCTGCCTATTGAAGAGGTTACAATCACGATGTCTGCTGTGCCATTGTCGTTCAGATACGAAAAGTTTAAGCTCCATAGACTCCGGTCGTGGGCCAGGGGTACCCAAGAATCGTTGGTTTGGAAATTGCGCTCACCAAGGTTTTTGACATATGATACTGCATTGGTCCCCCAGCGAAGGATGTCCAAATCGCCGTCTCCATCCATGTCAATAATCGTCCCGACTTGATTGAAACTAACCGGTGTCGACAGCCATACCGAGTCAATGCCTGCCACTCCTCCGAAAAGGATCACCAGCTTTGTCCCTTCTGCGCCGTTGCCTACGTACACCAAGTCTTTCACGCCATCACTATCAAAATCTGCTCCTAGGAGCTCTCTGTTCGATGTTGGCACGGGGAGATCAGCCACCCATTGACTTTGGCCAAGGGAGTCGCCGGCGAAGTTCTTCATCACAAAGAGTGCATCATTTTTCAGAAAGGCTAAGTCAGTGTTTCCATCTGCATCCCAGTCGAGAGGAACTGAGGGTGTTACAGCTTTGGCCAGCAAAATAGTATCCCTCGGGTAGAAGCTCACCTGGCCGTATGCTACACAAAACGAAAAAAATAAAACAGGTATCGCAAGTAACTTTTTCATCAATATGCAGGTAAATCAAGTATGCCTGCAATAATAGAAAATTTAGATACATTTTAATGCCTTAAATTTGCCCAAAAGTAATTCAGCGGAATATTCAATTAGCTCGAATCGATCATAATTTGGTTTAAGATAATATTCGCAAAAGGACACTTTATCTGCGCAAGTCAGCTGATCTCTTCGTTACTTTCTCTGATGGTGTCAGGCGGATCCACCTGGAGTGGCAAGCATGACGCCCTGCGTGGTTGGGTGCCAGAGGAAACAACACTGCGCTTTTTATGGCCTCGCTGCTAACCCCGCAGGAGAAACAACAACTGATGCAAGCACTACAGCTGGACACACCGTCATACCTGCAACGGCAGGTATCTCTAACCCTTGCAGGTATCGTCTCTTGGTTAATGTTGACAGCACACCTCAGAGATGCCTGCTTAGCGCAGGCATGACGCCCCAGCGTTGGTCGGTGCAAGAGGATAGTATACTGCTCCTTTCACTGCCTCGCTCCTAACGCTTGCAGAATGCACAAACCCTGATGTTAGCAGCTAGGCCCGCTACACCATCATACCGTTCCACCTCGGCCGGCCTGGAAGGCTGCGTTAGGCAGGTATCTCCAACCAAAAAGACAATCATCCTCACACCAAATCCTTTACCTGTTCACTTAAATCAAGCAGTTGCGGATTGAAGGCGGTAATCATCTTCTCCTTCCACTCCCTCTTCCATTTCTTCAATTGCTTTTCCCGAAGGATAGCCGACTCGATCCTGTCATGAAATTCATAATAGATAATGTCAAAGCATTTATACCGGGCAACAAAAGCTGAATCCGTATCGGTCTTGTGTTTGTAAACCCTGGCAGACAGATTGGAAGTAACGCCGATGTACAAGACCGTTCGCAGCTTATTAGACATGATGTATGTGTATCCTCCTTTTGCAATCATATCGTATAGATGAGGGAAGAAATTAAAGATTTGCAACGACATTTAAAACTGCAGTCCATTCAAAGTAGAAAATAACCTTGACAGCACACCTTGGAGATGCCTGCCGTTGCAGGCATGACGACCCTGCATTGGTCGGTGCGAGAGGAAACAAAACTGCTCCTTTCACTGCCTCGCTGCGAACTCAGCAGGAGAAACAACCACTGATGCTAGCACTGCGACCAGATACACCATCATACCGTTCCACCTCGGCCGGCCTGGAAGGATGCGCAGGCAGGTATCTCCGACCAAAAACATAATCGTCCTCTGGTTAACCTTGACAGCACACCCTTGAGATGCCTTTTTTCCCGGCCTGGAAGGCTGCAGCAGCAGGTATCTCTAACCATCACACGGCTCCCCTTTCACAAAAAAATCCCGCACTTTCATGTGGGATCCTACTCTCTCTGCTGGCTCTTGCCAATTGGCACGCCGACAGCAACATTTACTACGCTACTCATGCAGCCTCCTCGTTTGGTTCAACATCCAGGTTGTCAAACGCATCTGACGCTCTGGTAAACTTCAGCTCGGCGAGCTTCATCTTCATCTCGGCGCTGGGCGCAAATATCACCCTGGCCCCTTTGATGCTATAAGCTGTCACCTTCTCAGGCTGCTCGTGACCGTTGCTGCTGATGTTGACACGGAACGTACCCAGCTGCCCCAGGTTCACGATATGGCCCTTTCTCACATACTTCGGAATCAGGTCGAGGAAATTCTCCACCGCATTGAGCGCATCGCCCTTGGTAAGGGTGCTCATAGCAGTGATTTCCTCAATGATCTCCCGAAGGCTGATCACACGATCTCTCTTTACGAAAGCGTAGTACTTCTGGTCGCCTCCCCCAGCCACTCCCGGCTGGCCACGACGAATAATTGAATATGGTATTGCATTCATGATTGATAAAATTTAAATGGTTAAACAAATGATTTAAAACTGTGTCTCAGTCTGCGAAGGATGTGCCGCTGTTGCGCCTCCCGCTCAGTGAACGCCTGTGGGGCATGTTCAAGAGGATGACTCCGATGACCTGGTCTTCTAAAGCATCCCGATACCCGGTGCGCTCAAAGAAAAAGAGGCAAGGTGCACTACTTCAACAAAATGGACGGTAACAATTTGAAATCCCGGCCGGGTATTTCAGTAGAGTGAAAAGCGGTTCGTTTGAGGCCTCAGCAGAAGTGATTTTTACTCTGTGTTTGTTGCAAAAAAACAATTCAATATTGGTGCCAAAAAGTTCTTTTCACTAAAAATTAGTCGAAAAAAATTATATTATTTTTCAATGAAATAAAAAAACTGAAAAAAGATATGGTTTGAGACAATTTTACGCATCCCTGCCAGCATTTTTTCGTATAAAGGCTCTTTATAAAAGTGTTCTTTAAATCATTTTCAATCGATTGAAATAAATTAATTGTGAAGTTTTCACTTAACGACTATCAGGGAAATTTCAGCTGATGAACCCAGAGAGAAAACAAGATGACATGAATTGAACTTTTCGAATGCACTCCGACCATACGGTTAACCAGCAATCCACTACCAAAAGACACCTTTCCACTCTAGCGCTAGACGTCTTCCACTCTAGCGCTAGACGCAGGCAAAAGTAGCGCTAGATCTTCCTGGCTCTTGCGCTACATCTTTCTTCCTGTTGCGGTGAAAGTTGCCTCCTTTGTTCGTGAAACTTACTTCCTATAGGCGTGAATCTTTCTGGTTCCATGGCAGAAGCACCCACCTTTGGCCTTTAAGGTGAGTACTTTCAAGGCAGGAACTTGGTAAATGTAGCGCTGAAAGAAGGGTCGGTCTTGCGGCAGATGCCAAAAGGTCTAGCGGTAGGTGGGGGTGGATGACGCTGTAGATGGATTTGGACTTATGGTAAACTACAGTTACTTCGTGCAACAGCCCACATCAATGCTTAACCCACTTGCTCTTGAATAGAAAGGCGGTTCAGGCACAAAATATCTTAACTTTTAATTCTAAGTTGAAATTTGCTATTTTACCTAACTTTTAATCGGCAAATATCATACTCGCATTGAATTCCTTTGATTGGCGAGTACATTCATCTCAATAATTACTTTAACAGATTCTTCAATGCCCTTAAATATCAGTGCCTTACAAGATGAAATATTGGATCAATACCTCCACGATGAAAACCCTAGGCCTTGGATAGTTGGTTTTAGTGGTGGGAAAGATTCTACAATGTTACTTCAGCTTGTTTGGTATAGTATCAAACAGATTCCAGCCGAACTTAGGAAACGTCAAGTTTATGTGGTCTGTAATAATACGTTGGTAGAAAACCCAAAAATCATAACATATACCGAAGAGGTATTGGATAGAATTGAAAAAGCGGCATTTGATCAGTCAATGCCTGTTTTTGTGGTAAGGACTACTCCAAAATTGGAGGATAGTTTTTGGGTAAATCTTATCGGAAAAGGATATCCTGCACCCAATAATGCATTTAGGTGGTGCACTGAAAGATTGAAAATAAGTCCGACTACGGAATTCATCAAAAACAAAATCAGTGAGGTTGGGGAAGCAATTATCCTGCTAGGAACCAGAAGCGACGAGAGTTCCACCAGGGCTCGAAGTATGAAAAAACATGAAGTTGATGGGCAAAGGCTCCGAAAACATATTTTATCGAACGCTTACGTGTACGCACCTATAAAAGATGTAGTCGTCTCAGAGCTTTGGCAATATCTCAACCAGGTGCCATCACCATGGGGTGCTAATAATAAAATGCTCAATGCTCTATATCGAAATGCTAACGGAGGTGATTGCCCTTTGGTAATTGATGATACTACCCCTTCATGTGGCAATAGTAGATTTGGATGTTGGGTTTGTACAGTGGTGAGCAAAGACAAATCGATGGATGCGTTGATCGAAAATGGTGAAGAATGGATGGAACCTTTGGCTGAAATGAGAGACATGTTGGTTGAATATCGAAATCATGAGGATTGGCGAGAGCAAACGAGGCGAGATGGATCTGAAGGTGTTGGGCCTTACACTATTGACAAACGTGCCTATATTTTGCAGACCTTACTTAAGGCCCAGAAAGAGGTAAATCAAGAAGAGCCGGATATCAGTTTAATTAACTACCAAGAATTGGTAGCTATCCAAGTTACCTGGTACAGAGATAATCATTTCCAACACAGCGTTGCAGATATTTATAACAAGATATATGGCACTCAACTTACCGATCATGATTTTAAGGATCACTTGATATTCGAGAAGGAGATCTTGAAGGAATCGTGTGCAGAGCACCCTGAAGACTATCAGTTGATCAATGAGCTTCTGGAGTTGCAGAAAGCAAAGACCATCTTGGTTCGTGCAAGGGGACTTCAAAACGATCTTGAGAATAGACTAGATCAATTCGTAAAATCAAACTAGGATGCTAATAGATAAAATCAGACTAAAAGACTTTAGAATCTATCAAGGTGTCAATGAAGTTGATTTTCTTCACCATCCGGAGAAAAATGTGACCATTATAGCTGGAAATAACGGATATGGGAAAACAACATTTCTCACCTCTCTGGTATGGTGCCTCTATGGAAAACTGATGGTTGATGTGGATGAGCGTTTTAGGAGGGAGATTTTCGAAAGTGGTGGTTACAAGCGCTTTTGCCGGAAAACCATCAATAGGGCCACCTTTTTGAGTTCAGAAAAGCAGCAACTGTCTAACAAGCTTGAATTCCTGAAGGGGAGGGATGTTCATGCAGTAAATAAGCAAATTGATTCATTTAATTCATTCAGTGTAAGTGTTGTCATTTCTGACATCTTCATTCCCTCAGTGCCATGTAATAAAGTGGAAGTAGTGAGAACCTTCAACGTGGAATCAGAAGAAGAAAGTGTGGAGGTTTTGATTGATGGAAGAATGAATGAACTCACCAAAGAAGTGGGTTCAGAGATTTTCATTCATGACTTCATTATGCCAAAGGAGATTGCCAAATTCTTCTTTTTCGATGCTGAAAAGATTGTCTCTCTGGCGGAAATAAGAACCGTTGATGAAAAACGTGAACTCAGCAGGGCTTATACCGAAGTGTTGGGTATAAAGAAGTATGAAGACCTTAAGCGCAATCTTGAGAACATTAGGTTGAGACTTAGAAGTGACAAAGCTACGGATGCAGACAAGCTTCAACTTGATAAAATCAACAAAGAAGTCCAGGACAACGAAAAGCTGCAAGTACACTACAGAGACACTCTAGAGATCAAAAGAGAGGAGTTTGCCAGAAAACGAGAAGAAGCGGGCAAACTTCAAGAAAAACTCATAAGAGAGGGCTCATCGATCACTTCGGAAGAATTTAATGACCTTAAGCTATTAAAAGAGAATACTGCAGATGAATATAAAAGTGCCAACCTAAAATTCAAGGAGTTTCTTGAGTTGGCACCTTTTGCCATTGCCGCAAACAAATTGAATCAGGTAAGCAAGTATGTTTTGCTTGAGGAGGAAAACCAAGCGGCAAGTCTATCATCAGAATTCTTCAAAGAAAAAGTAAAATCCATTGAGAGGGAAATTGAGAAACAGAACGCTGAGCTTAGTTTGAGCAAGGAGACCAAAGCTAAGTTGGTTGAGATACTACTGTCTCAGTTAATTGTCTCAGGAAATAAAGACTTTAAGCCTCTGTTGGACTTTAGTCCTGAGCAGGCTAATCGTTTTAGGGCATTGATGGACAATGTACAAAACTCATATGCCGAGAGATTTAAAGCCTTGGTTCAGGATATGAAGTTAAAGCAAAGCTCAATGGCGATTCTGGTGAGCAAGCTGAGCGACGCCGAAACGAAAGAAAATGACTTGGTTATACAGGAAATCCGTGGAGCCAAGACAAGAATTGAGGAAGAACTGAAGGTCGTTGAAGAGGAAATTATTCAATTGCGGGTAAAACTTGAATCCAGGATCAATGAGTTGAAGAGTTTACAAAAGAGACAATCGGAACTCAGTAAAAGAGTAACAATTGCTACAACCGACTCAAAAAAAGACGAAACAGCTGCAAGGTTGATTCAAGAACTATCTGTTTTCCTCAAGCATCTCAAAGAAAAGAAAAAGGAGTCTCTTGAATCCAAAATATTAAATGAATTGCAAAGGCTTATGCACAAGCAACATTTCATTGCTCGTGTAGAGGTAGTGCTGGAAGATGACATACTCGATATCGAGTTTTATGATGCAGAGGAACGGGTGATCAATAAAGATGGATTGTCAAAAGGGGAACAACAGTTGTATGCTACAGCGTTGCTAAAAGCGCTTGTGGATGAATCAAATATCAAGTTCCCGATCTTCATTGACAGTCCACTTCAAAAGTTTGATCAGCAGCATGCTAATAATATTATCAAAGACTTTTACCCATCTATTTCCGAACAAGTCATCTTATTACCATTGCTTGAAAAGGAGCTAACTGAGAATGAATATGCAAACCTTCATCCCAGGGTTTCGAAGACTTATTTGATTAGGAATTTGGATAAAGACAGGTCAGCTTTTGACGAGTGTAAGCCTTCGGAATTATTTACGGCCGTTAAATCGGAAGCCCATGTTTAATACCATAAAAACGTCCAAAGAAAATAAGGAGAGGGTAATTCAACTTACACGAAAGCTTAATTTAGGAGCGGAGAACGTGATTGCGAGGTTGGCGTTCGGATATTCCTTGTCTAAAGAGCGGACAGTGAATTTGGCAGAGGCACAAGATTCACAAGGAAAAGAATATAGTTATAAAGTACTGTTTGGGGACTATGGCGATTTCTATATGGCTATGATTTGTGTGCATTATAACCTTCACATTTCCGATAAAGACCTGGCAAGATATGTCAAAATGCATATCGATGATGGACTGGAGTTGCTGGACAGTGAGTTTCAAAAATCTTCTGGTGCCGGAACAGACTTTTTGATTCAGAAGATTGACCAAGGATTGTCTAACTAATATGAAGAAGCGAACAATTAATCAGGCCATTGAAGAAGCCTTGAAACGTGAAGGAGTTCCTATGAGAGCCAAGGAGCTATTTAGCCGAATTGTTGAGGATGATTTATACCGATTCAGAGCCATAAATCCTGAACATATTGTTCGAACCCAATTAAGGAGGCACAGCATTAATTTAGAATTTCCAACTGCCCATAAATCAAAGCATTTTGTATTTCTGAAGGATGGGACCTATTGGCTTAAAGGGGTGTCCCATCCAAATATCAATGCCAAAGAACAAAAAAAGGCACAACCTAAGGAGTTTGCGAAGTATGAAGAAATAAGAGAGCTTCATAAGAAATACTTAATCAATTTCAAACAAACTGTCTTGAACCAATTGAGTGAGATTGACCCAACTGAATTTGAACATTTTTGTCGTAAATTATTGAGTGTTTATGGGTTCAAAAATGTAAAGGTCACCCAACAGTCGAAGGACGGTGGAATTGATGGTCATGGGGAATTAAAAATCGGTTTAGCAACAATGCAGGTCGCATTTGAATGCAAAAGATGGTCAGCGACCGTAGGAAGGCCTAAGATAAGCCAATTTAGAGGTGATATTCAGGGTAGATTTCAGCAAGGCATTTTCTTCACGACTTCCAGGTTTTCCAAGGATGCAAAGGATGCTTCCTTTCAAGCTGGGGCTGTGCCAATAATACTGGTAGATGGTAATGGAATCGTAGAGTTGATGATTGAAAAAAGGTTTGGGGTCGAAAGGGAGGATTTACCTATTTACACCAATGCTATGGATCTAGTCTTACAAAATAATGATTAAGCGATGCTCAAAGACGCTGATTTTAAACCCGTATATGCCTCTGGAGAGAATGAGCCCATTCAATGCTATTTGAATGGCCTGCTTAATAGCCAGGAGTTTGATTTAGCGTTAGGTTTTTTTAGTTCAAGTGGAATCCAAGCACTCGCTCTAGGTTTTGCTTATTTTATTAAAAGGGAAGGCAGAGTTCGTGTAATAATGAATGACCTTATGCAGCACAGTGATAAGTTGGCTTGGGAGAGCTCTGAAAATTCAATGGATGTTGAAGATTATATACTTCAAGACATTTCATTGTTGTACAATACGCTTTCAAAATATGATGAGCATTTTTTTAAATGTCTTTCCTGGTTAATCCAGACTAATAGGTTGGAGTTAGTCGCTATAAAACCTACTAGAAATGGACAAGGTATTGCTCATCCAAAATTTGGGGTATTTCGGGATTTAGATGATGAATCAATAGCTTTTAGCGGATCTGTTAACTTCTCTCGGACTGCTCTTATGTATAATCTTGAGGCTATGAGTTGTTACAGATCATGGGAAAAGTCGGATCTAGAACGTCTTGTTTACTATGAGGAGCTTTTTGAGAAGATATGGACTAATCAATATCCATTTGTTGAGATAGTTCCCTTGGATAAGGTAAAGTCCTTCATATCAAATCGTTTTGAGGTTTCCAGCTTGTCTGAGCTTTTGGAGAGAGAAGAAGCATTGATTCAAATTGCTATTGAGGAGAATATATTGTCACTAGAGTTGCCAAATCCCTACAAGCTAAAGGCCAAGCAAAAACGCATAACAGCCATTAGGCCACCCGAGAATATTCAGATTCGAGAATACCAAATGAAAGCGTACGAAAAATGGAAGTCCAATGGAAAACAGGGGATTTTCGCAATGGCGACAGGCACAGGCAAAACTATTACTGCGTTAAATTGTGTCTATCAGGAAAGTTTAGGTGGAGCTGAAGAAAAAAAACATCACGTTCTCATTTTGGTACCGACGCAAGATTTACTCTCCCAGTGGTCAGGCCAAGTGACCAGCTGGGGATTTGAGGAAGTTTTTAGAGTCCAATCTGGCACAGACTGGAAAAAAGAATTACCAAGATTGATTAATGATCTTTCATTTGGGATCGATTCCAATTTCGTAATTATAGCTACCTACCGATCATTTACTTCTCACTCATTTCAGAAAGCATTGAGAAAATTACCTGATGATACAATACTGATTGCCGATGAAGCTCACAACATTGGTCAACAAAATGTGAAAGTACTGCTTGGGGGTTTTCACTTAAAGTCCAGGATAGGATTGACTGCCACGCCTAAGAGGATTTATGACCCTGATGGTTCGTATGAAATAGAGTCATTTTTTAATGACAAAGAACCTTATTGCTTTAGTTTTTATATGGATCAAGCTATAACAGAGGGCCGACTTTGCAAATATGATTACTATCCAATTATAGTAAATTTAGAGAAAGATGAGCTGGAGGAATATATCAACATAACCAAAAAATTAACGAAGCTGGCTTTCTTAGTGAATGAAAAATCTGATGATTCCTCATACCAAAGACTGCTACTAAAAAGGAAGAGGATCGTTAATAAAGCAAAAAACAAGATTCCTGCTCTTAGAAAGATCATCAATACAATCAAGAAAAATGGGCCACTTAAATATTGTTTTACATATGCGCCTCCGGGAGACAGCACATATGATTCTCCAGATAGCGAAAACGGAAGAATAATTCGTGAGATGCAAAAGGCAATACAAGAAGAGAATCCAGATGTAAAGTCACACGTGTATCTCGGGGAAACAACTAACCGTGAAGAGATTTTGAAAGGGTTTGAAAAAGGAAATATCGATGTACTATTGGCAATTAATTGCCTTGATGAGGGGGTTGATATACCAAGAACCGAAATTGGGATTTTCACGTCTAGTACCGGTAACCCGAGGCAGTATATTCAAAGAAGGGGCAGGGTTTTACGAATGCATCCAGATAAAGATAGGGCTCAAATTTATGATATGGTGGTGATCCCGAAAATATTTGGTAGCTCTGAGACACGTGATTATTTTGAGACAGAAAAGAAATTGGTTAAGAATGAATTGATGAGGGTAGGCTATTTTGCCAAAGTATCAGACAATTTTTATGACACCAAAGATACATTGGAGGAGATAAGTAGCTTTTATCAGTTGGACTTAGATACTATAATTAAAGAACTGGAACAATGACAGCTAATGAGATTTTTGAAGAGATCCTTAAAGATTCTATTCTGTTTGAGAAATACGGTATAGGCAGTGAAACCTTAAAAAAGTTGAAATTACATGATCGGAAGTCAGACTATAAGATAGTAGATGTGATAAAATATGTGATTGAAGGAATTGAGAATGGCACTCCGGATAACTCGATTAATTCGCAAATAAAGAACTTGTTTAGCTTGTAGCCATGTCCACAATCATCAATTCAATATCACTCTGCAATTTTTACAACTACTATGGTGGCTATGATCACAACACCTATGAATTCAATTCTGGATTAAATGTGATTGTTGCTGATAATGGCTCTGGAAAATCAAAACTATTTAACGGGTTTTTGTGGACGCTGAAAGATCAGGTTATCGATTCTGACGAAACTGACAGAATCAAAAAGGTCGTGCCCATAGAAAACAAGAATTCTTATATGATCAATATGATCTCTGACAAGAGAAAGAATGAGGTAGATCTAGATGAAGAAATAAAATGTGGTGTTAGATTAAGTTTCTCCGATGATCATTATGAATATGAAATAGAAAAAAGTTTCTATGCTATTCGTATCAGCGAGGGGATAATTACTGATTCAAATAATTGGGAATATGGTCTGAACGAGCCAATTGTGATTAAAAGAGACAAACTTCTTTTAGATTCGGTAACCATTCTAGATCAGAGTGAAAAGAGACAAGTAATTGCAAAAATCATCTTACCCAAGTTTTGGAAATATGCATTGTTGCAAGGTGAGGAGGTTGATAATATACTTGATTTCAATAATAAGGAAAGTCTGAAAGACGCTATTGATACTTTATCTAGTATCAATAAAGTTGATGCACTCACAGAGCTTACCCAAAAGCTACTGGGTAAAGCAAATGATGATTTGACTAAGGAAAGAAAAAAGTTAGTTAAGAACGAGAAAGAGTATGACGATTTAGTTCAGAAACGAAAAGAAATAGAAAGGTCAATTGAACAAAACAAAAGAACTCTGAATCGAGCCACTGAAAATTTGAACAAGGCCAAAGATGAACGGGACGCCTTGTTCAATTTCATTAAAAATGCTCAAAAAAGGCAGCAAGTTAGAAGTGAGATCGATGAAATAAATAGAAATTTAAAAAGGCTTGATAAGGAACACAGTGATTTTTTGAATTCCCTTAATGATAATTTTTTTAATGAGCAATCAGCTTGGTTATTGTACAATACAGGAAGTTATGGAGAGGAGTTCATCGAGTTAAAAGAGCAATATTTGGCTCAAAGAAATGAAAAAACTCTCTTGCATAATATAAAGCAAGGGGATACTTCATTCTTCCTGAAGCTTCCAGAAGGGTCTCCAGATTCTTATTCGCTAAAAAAAATGCTGGAAGATGAAAAGTGTTATGTATGTGGACAAGATGCTATTAGCGATTCAAAAGAATGGAAACACATTGAAAATGTACTAATAGCTCATACGAAACCAAAGAAGAAGACTTCACTTACCACAAAGCAAGAGTTTGTTGGGCTGTTAAACAGACTACAAATGGAGTCACAAGCATTCTATAATCAAATTGAGCGTGTTTGGGATGAAGTATTGGATGCCAGAAGAAAAGACGTAGACTATCGAGATGAGAAGAAGGAACTGACAAGACGGCGAAGTGAATGTGAAAATGAGTTAAGTGGGTTGGGAGGCTCTGGCCAAACTGAGGATGATCAAAAGATTAACCAATTTGCTGGTTCACAGCAACGTATTGATCGCTTTGATTCTGAAATAGATACTTGTAAAAGTGAGATTAGTCGGCTTGAAAGGGAACTATTTGCAACGGGGAGGAAAGAGGAATCGCTCGCAAATTCTGATCAACTGAATAAGTGGATGGCACGCCAAGAAATCGTCAGCGATGTGCACGACATCGCAGTTGAGGCTAGAAAACGCTTGTATGATAGAACAATTAAACAACTCGAAGAAAGGTCAAATTTCTTCTATGAGAACCTCATAAAGGATAATCAAAGTAATGGTGGGAGTATTAGAATAGTAAGAGAATCAGAGAGTACTTTCTCTATTGAAATAAGAGATGAGCAAGGAAATAAAATTTTTGGATTATCCGAAGGTTTTCAGCGAATGAAAAAGCTTGCAGTCATTATGGGGATCATTGAGATTGGCAATCAAGGAAAAATGATGAACTATCCATTAATTGCTGATGCACCTATTTCAGCGTTTGGGAAAAGCTTCATGAAAGGATTCTTCGACCAGGTTCCCAAGGTGTTTAATCAATCAATTATTATGGTTAAGGATCTTTACGATAACACTAGAAGTAGTTTGTTAAATGAAATGGGGGAAATGGTTTTAGACAGTATAAAAAGCAAACCTGGTAGTTTTCATGTAAATGAGATCAAATTCAAAGACGATATCGATCAAGCGGATGATTTGGTCAAAAGCCAGATTCGCCTTGAAACAACAATTCGCAGATACTAGAATTTAAATAGGATGGAAGGACTTAAATGGCTAGAATACATTAAGGATCGAAGACCCGAATATCCAGAGATCAGAATGAAAATTATTGATCGATTTGCTCAAAAGGGAGATAAATCTAGAATTGGTGATTATGTACAGTTTGGCCCCATCTACCAACTTTATATGTACGCATTTATGCTTGGCTTCCACAAAAAAGAAAGAATCCCGTTACCGACAGAAAAGAAAATGAGAAAGGAGTTTTATCCACTTGGAGATTGGAAGCCCTCAGGAATGGTTAGCTATATATTAATGTTGCTATTATCGTCTCCCCATGTCATTCGGGAAGCGGATATTGATTTTGGGCTAATGGAGGACATGCCAAATGAAGAGGCAGAGAAGCGATTCGATAAGTTGATCATCATACTTGAAGAACATGCGAATGCTGGACTTAGTATTCTAGAGGAATTCTTCGAAAAGGATCCCTATTTTTTCAATGACCCGTTTGCATTTGCAATTCTATTGAAGGACATAACAGAAGGTAAAGCATAAAATTATGGCAGCAATTCAACCTTTTGGAGATTTAACAGGCACATCTCTTGAATTGTGGTTTGCTTCATTTCTCAAAGAGAAATTAGATTTTGAGGATTATTACCCAAGTGCTGGTCAAATAGAACTCAATCAATTTGATGACAAGATACCATCAGGTCATCATTTGGAGATTGACGGTTTTGTACTGATCAATAAAACATGTGTATTGTGTGAATACACCTCTGAAGGAGGTAAATTCAGAGATAAGATCAAAAAGTCTTTGAAAAATGCACAGACATTCATTTCAACAGGTAGCCTTTCCCTAAAAGAGAGGTTTAGATTGGTAGGAATTCCAGAGAATCGGATTGACGATTTCGAAGAAGTGACCAATTGGAGACTAGCCTATTTTGGGACTCATCCAGAATTTGAAAATAGAGACTTCAGATCTAATGAGTTTCCGGAGTATCAAATAGCCAAGGAGTTAAAAGTATTCAAACCAGATCAAATTGAATATTTGAGGCAATTATCTAACCTCATCGGTACTTTTGCCAAGAACGAATTCCTTGCAGCGCTAGGGCTATCACCAATAGACCTTGGTGATACAGAAGAAAGTCTTAGTTTGGATTACATTAAAGCCGATGGAAAGTATATCACTGAAATTGGTGATGTAAAAGCGGATTTATATTTGGTGAAATTGAATGTCTTGCAATTGTTGAAAATGGCAAGGGTGTCTAGATATGAGGGGATTCCACTACTTTTTGAGAGTGCAGAGTTAAATCAAAATTACCAGCGATTTCTTAAGAGTGAAAAGCTTGAAGCAATTGCCAGCAAGTTTATTGCTAACAATAGGAGGAAGACCTTCCCGAACACAATTACAATTGCATTATCGAACGATTGCAATGACAACGGTACAAAGTTGGTAATACCCAAGAAATTCAGTTCACTGGATATAATTGATGGCCAACATAGACTATTTGGATATACACATGAACAGATTAGTCAACAAGTAAGAAATGAATCAGAGGTTTTAGCCACGGCCATCAAGTTTAGGGTTGAGTCCGACAAAGAAATTACACAGAATGCCGCTAGGGTTTTTTGTGAAATAAACTCTTCTCAAGCTAAGGTACAGAAGGACTTGCTATATTTAATCAAATATGATGTTCTTGGGGACAGAGACTTCCCTGCCTTAGCGGGAAAGGTAATTTTGGATTGCCATAAAGGGCTTAGCAAGTCACTTGCAGGGCTGTTTCTTATAAGTTCCTTAAGAAGAAAGAATCGTTTGAATGTTCCCTCAATACAAATCACAGAAATAATCGATCTAGATTTAATACCTCTAATGAGGGGCATTGACACTTGTAACATTACGGTCTCTCCTGAGATTTTGGGCAAGACTCTTGGAATCGATAGCACAACCCATACAACCAACCCGGAACATCTCTGTAAGCAAACCTTAAATACCCTGGATCAGTATTTCAGTTATGTAAGTTCCGTGTTTAGATTTGATTGGGTTTCTAATGCTGAATCTCATCTCCTAACAGCTACCTATTTCTCTGCCTTTATAAGATTATTGAGATATTTGTTATATGAGGAAGATGTAGTTGTAAGTAACATTAGGAAAGAGTTAGAAACATTAAAAACGAAAATTGATGAGATCACTTTACCCTCCAAATCGCCATCATTTCATTCGTTGAATAAAGAAATTCCTCACCCAAACGAGGGCGTTGAAGTTGCATACCAATTCTTGAAGGGAAGGTATTGTTCTAATTTTGCTAAAGAAGTTTTAGAGGTCTAATTTTAGGCTGAACTTTAAGCCTATATATTCACTTATTTCTAGGCACTTGCATAAAAAAAGTTACGGAACCTTCATAACTCTCAGACTGCTAACAATACTGCTTATTGAGCTAATACAGTTCTCAACATCAAGATGAATTGAAAATCTGCCGAGGCTGAACCTCAAGCTGGCATAAGCATCTTGTTCACTCAATCCCATCGCCGTTAAAACGTGGGAGGGTTCCACTTTGGTCGAGCTGCAAGCAGAACCATTCGAAACCGCAATGTTTTCCAAACCTGCAATGATGGCATCCGCATCAGCCCCTCTGAAGCAGATGTTCGAGACATTGTAAAGTCTATTGGTAGGATGGCCATTGAGCACTGTATCAGGCATTTGAAGAAATGCTTGTTCGAGTTGATCTCTCAGAGCTCTTATTTTCTCCTGATCACTTTCCATTTCCTTAAGTGCTATTTCTGCAGCAGCTCCAAGACCTATAATCCCAGGAACATTTAGCGTACCACTTCTGGCTCCCCGTTCATGACCACCTCCGTGTATCAGGGCATCTAATTTAACTTTAAATGGTCGTCTCCCTCGAAGGTATAAGCCACCAACGCCCTTTGGACCATAGAACTTATGAGCGGAAAAAGCCATTATATCTATACCCATTGCTTTCATATCTACTGGCATTTTTCCAACAGCCTGTGTGGCGTCCGTCATAAAGAAGGCATCTTTTTGATGTGCTAAATCAGCAATTTCTTTAATTGGTTGAATAACTCCTGTTTCGTTATTGACCAACATCACCGACACAAGAATAGTCTCATTTCGAATTGCTTTCTCAACCTCATGCAAGTCAATTGACCCATATTGATCAACGGGTAAATAGGTAACTTCAACACCTTTTGATTCGAGGTATTTACAAGTGTCCAATACTGCAGGGTGCTCTGTAGAAACAGTTACGATATGAGTGCCCTTTTCTCTATAGTGTTCAGTCACCCCTTTAATGGCTGTATTGATCGCTTCTGTCGCACCTGAGGTAAAAATCACCTCTCCGGGTTCTGAACCAATCAAACTAGCGACTCTTTCCCTAGCTGATTTCACAGCCTGGTTTGCCCCTACTCCAAATCGATGATTACTCGCAGCATTGGCATACTGATTCGTGAAGTAAGGCATCATCGCCTCCAGTACCCTAGGATCGAGCGGTGTAGTAGCGTTATTGTCGAGGTAGATCAAATCAGACATGGAGATAAAGTTCGGAATTTTATGATTTAATACACTCTAGGCTAACACATCTTTTAATGATATGGTACTTTCACAAAGGTTTATGTTTTAAATCTCCAAAGGAAAACATAGGGTGGTTCACTCATACTCGCATCACACCTGCCTTAGTTTTTTCCCTCCAACCTGCTAAATTGTATCCGCACCCCTTTTTTGTTAGATGCTTTTATCAACCCAACCTCCTCTCATGAAAAACCTTCTCTTCCTGCTCCTGGTGGTTTCCACCACAGCCTTTGCCCAACCTCAACCTGTCAAGCTCTTTATCTCTGTAGACATGGAGGGCATAGGCGGCATTGGCACTTCCAAAATGACCAGCGGCGGTAAAGACTACGACACTGGCCGCAAGCTGATGACCGACGAGGTGAATGCCGTGGTAGCAGCCATCTTTGAAGCAGGCCCTGCCACCATAGTGGTGAACGACAGCCACGGCGACATGCAAAACCTCCTCCACACCCAGCTCGATCCACGGGTGGAGTACATCCAGAGCAATATCAAGCCCCTGGGCATGGTGCAGGGACTGGACTCCAGCTTCGATGGGGTGATCTACATCGGCTATCACGCCATGGCAGGCACCGAAAATGGCTTTCTGGCCCACACCGGCTCCGGCTCGGTAAAAGGCCTTTGGATCAATGGCACCGAAGTAGGCGAAGGTGGACTGAACACATTTTTCGCTGGTGCTGTGGGTGTGCCTGTCATCCTGGCCAGTGGCGACAAAACCTTCACCGAAGAAATCAAAAAGCTGATACCGGCGGTGCGCACCGTCTCCACCAAAGAAGCCATTGGCTCCAGCGCCGCCAAACTCCTCCACGCCGATGTGGTGAAGAAAGAGCTACAGGCACAAACCAAAGCTGCCCTGAAGGACATCAAAAATGCCAAACCTCTGCCAGTGCAAAACCCCATTGAGTTTGTCATTAAAATAGATGCCCCTACCCGTGCCGATGTGGCCATGGGCATCCCCGGCATGAAGCGGGTAGATGGGTACACGGTATCGTACCAGGCCAAAGACATGGACGAGGCGTACAAGCTGATCAGGATTGTTTATAAGTATTTGCAGTGGTAGCTTCCAGGTGTGAAGACACACCAGGAAACAGCTGTGTGATACGGGTAGGAAGACACACCCGGAAACCTGATGGTGTTTTGTGAGTGTCTCCACTCACCACCTCCCTTGCTTTTCAGCTTTTACCAACGTTCACTAAATTCACGGCTTCAAAGGAAAGTGTTATGATCGTTAAAATGGCCGAGGGCAACCTCAAAACAAAATATGGGGAGTACCATGAGGTGCTCTACTACGACGGACAGAAAGAGTCGATTGCCCTGGTGATGGGCGATGTGAAAGATGGGGAGGAAGTGCTTTGCAGGGTGCATTCGTCCTGCCTTTTTGGGCACGCCTTCAACAGCATTGAGTGCGACTGCCGGGAACAAATGGAAAAATCGCAGCAGCTGATTGAGAAAGAAGGCAAGGGCATTGTGATTTGGCTGGAGCAGGAAGGAAAGGGCAATGGCCACTTTGCCCTGCTCAAAAGTGTGGAGCACAAGCGCCAGGGTGTGAAGCAAGCCGATGCCTACGAAGCCGTTGGTTTTAAAAGGGATGCCCGGGACTTTCGGGCTGCAGCAGAGATACTGAAAGACCTGGGTGTGAAGTCTGTTCGCATGATTACCGGGAATGCAAGCAAGACCGAAACGCTCACCAGCTATGGTGTGAAAGTGGTGGGCACGGTGCCCACCTGATTATCGCTTTTTTAGTTGAGAAGGAAGGAAAACCCAAATTGGGGGTTGTTGAAAAAGATAGAAAAAGAAGTGTCGCTCCCCCCCTCCCTGTCATTTAACTGAAAAGCTGCACCACCTATGGATCCATTCAGTAAAACTCTGTCCATCACTTTCCAGCTTATACCAGGTGTGACCGTTAAGTCATAGGAAGTAGTATATTCGGTTGTTTTCGATTGAAAGGTTTCACTCAGAGTGTATTCACTTACAGACTTATTCAAACCTACCCGGGCCCTACCGTTCCAGTTAAAGTAAATCTTATTGGTAATGGTGTAAAACCGTTGATAAAACACACCCAGGCTGTAATGCTGATTCGTGCCCATACTTTCAAAATTCCCGCCTTTATTTTTACTGGAGCCAGCTCCAAAGCCAAGCTCTACTCCCATCACCCCATTGCTCTTTATTGGTTTGGCGATTGATGGGCTGAAAAAAAATGAAGATGTTGAGTTCGTTTGACTATCATTAATATTTTTAGTCTTATTTTGACTAGTACCATAATTCACCAGCCCTCCGATCACATATTTTGTGCTATCAAATTGCGCAAAAGACGCAGAGCAAATTAAGACAAACATTATAGCTAGTTGAGTCTTTTTCATAGTTTGAATTTTTTAGGGTTCCCTATTTCTGAAGTTTATGGTCTTTATTTAATTAGAAAGGTGACTCCGAACTGAGGGTTATTGAACCGAATATTAAACTGGCTGTTTTTGATATCAACCGAAGCGTTCGGAGCGCCGGAAGACAGGCTTTGATAGCTGTAGCCTGCTTCACCGAGCGATGCGTTCAAGATAATGCTATCCATTACTTTCCAGTTAAACCCTGGCACCAGGCTAAAATTATATCCTCGATTGTCGTACGTGGAGGAATTGTTTCCCTGGTTGTTAAAGCTTACTCCTGCCAGAACCCTCCAGTTAAAAAACACCCGCTCTGCTACTCCATAAAATTTTTGGTAGAATATGCCCGTGCGCAGGTTGTTCCAGGTTTCTTTGGAGTTAGAGTCGTCGTTTTTCAAAATCGTCGTGTAGTATCCACCTGACAGTCCAATCAAGGCATCTGATTTAATGGTCTTTGCGAAAGAAGGAACAACTCCTATGGAGGATACACCAGAGAGCGCATCATTGTTAAAACCGACCGCAGCACCGATCACAAATTTGGTGTCTTCAAACTGTGCGTAAGCCGACCCGGCGAAGAGCAAAAGGAGAAAAGCTAGTTGAAATTTTTTCATAGGTATGTGTTTTAATCGGTAGGATAACAATAATTATACCGAATTATTATTGAATTGCATGCTTTTATAAGTTCAACTGTCCCAACAAAGGCTTTCATTTTCAAAAATATTATGTAAAACTTATTCCAAAGAGCAAGAATTAAAGAGGGTGCCCTTTGCTTGTAGTAGAAAGCAACCTCTTTCACTTATTCTAAATAATTACCTTCATTCTGTAAGAAATCCACAGAGCCCGGTACTAGCTAAGTAACCATTCGGTAAAAATGAAGGAAAGCGAACAGCAACACATTTTCAACACCTGGCTTAGTCAATACAAAGCCCTCCTCTTTAAAGTGGTGCGGGCCTATGCGTTCACGGAGTTTGACCGGGACGATTTGTTTCAGGAAATCACCATACAGGTGTGGCATTCTATTCCAAAATTCAGGCATGAGTCAGCGGCGAGCACCTGGCTTTACCGGGTGTCGCTAAACACGGCCATGCGCTGGTCGATGAAAGAAAAGAAGCACAGCGATGGCCGGGAGTCGATAGAAGGGCTGCCTTCAGCACACCCCTTGTTGCTCCAGGAACAAGCGACGCACAACGACGAAAAGCTGGCGTGGCTCTACACCGAAATCGCTCTGCTGAGCGAAGTAGAGCGGTCGCTTACCCTGCTGCTGCTCGATGGCTTTAGCTACAAAGAAATGGCCGAAATGGTGGGTTTAACCGAAACCAATATTGGCGTTAAGATTCACCGGATCAAAAAACATTTGACCACTCAATCTAAAAAATATGAGCACTATGGAGTTTGAGGATTTAAAAAAAATTTGGGACACTCAAAATAACGAACCTATGTACGCTATTAATGAAACAGCGCTGCACCAGCGCATCCATCAGCACAAAAACAAAACCGGTTGGCTGGCTCATGTCAATGAGATCGGCATGATGTTCATTGCCACAGTAACAGGAGGATTTCTACTGATTGATGCAATACGTGATCAGGAAAGTGCCTATTCGTACGTGGGTGGGCTGGCTTTCCTTGTTATTGGTGTTTTTGTGTTCTTCAGTCGGCGTCAGAGAAAGAGGAGTGAGAACAGGTTTGACCAATCGATGCTTGCCGAACTTGATCAGGCTATCAAAAACGCAGGTTACCTTGTTACCTTTGCCAAAACGTTCATGTGGTGGTTCTTGCTGCCTGCAGCCATCTTTTCATTCCCTAACCTGGCATTGAACAACGCTTCGTGGGAGAAATACCTGTTGGTACTGGGGGCTTTCGTGCTGTCTTATTTAGTGGTTACGTGGGAGTTGCGCAGGGTACATTTGCCGAGAAAAAGAAAACTAGAGAGCCTGCGTGATAAATTGATCGGGGACCGGGAATTTTCTTGAACGATTGACGGTGGTATTGGCAATGCGCAGGGCGATAAATCCTGATTAAAATGACAGAAAAGCACTGCATCTTTTACCTGCCAACGCCGTTAATTCATGCAATAATTGACCCTTAACTTTAAATGGCCAAAACACACCACTATCAATCCACTGTTCGCTGGACAGGCAACAAAGGCACCGGCACCTCAGGCTACCGTGACTATGAACGGAGCCACACGGTCAGCATCGACGGAAAGCCCGACATTCTCACCTCCTCCGACCCGTCCTTTCGGGGCGACAAAAGCAGGCACAATCCAGAGGAGCTGTTTCTGTCTTCTATATCTTCCTGCCACATGCTGTGGTTTTTACACCTGTGTTCCGATGCCGGCATTGTGGTTACCGAGTATGCAGACAATGCCGAGGGCACCATGGTGGAAAACCCTGACGGCAGCGGGCAGTTCAGTGAGGTGGTGCTGAGGCCTGCTGTTACAATAACCGATGCCGCAAGAGTTGATGAAACCAAAAGGCTGCATCACAAAGCCAACGAGATGTGTTTTATTGCGAGGTCGGTTAATTTTAAGGTAAGGCATGAGCCAACCGTGAGGATGCTCTAATGACACTGACTTTATCCAAAGTCGAGTAAGCGAAAGAAATCACCGATATCTTTTGCCCTTTTGTCGAAATTCAAGCTGGCATGATCAAATTATTTTGATATTTGCACCGAGTCTTTTGACCTGATCAAAATTCTATAGAATATTCTAAAAGCCACAAAGCCAATAGATAAAGATCATTATGGTTAATAGAAATCTTTCTCACTAGTTAAATGTATGGGCAAAAGGTATCTTTTTGGTGCTGTCCTGTTTCTCTCAAGTTTTCTTGTTTTTCATTCAGTCAGTTATGGTGCTACATTCTATTCCAGAGCATCCGGCAACTGGACTTCAACTGCTACCTGGTCGACAGTGGGCTGTGGTGGAGCTGCTGCCACTAGCCTGCCAACTGTCAGCGACGACGTAGTTATATGTGCGGGCCATACCGTGACCACCAACTTCACCGCCAACGCACCCATTAACAATTTGACAATCAACGCCTCTGGGGTGCTTACCATGGGAACCAACCGCCATGTGCAGTGCCGAAACCTGGTTTTGAATGGCACTATCAACGGTGGCTCCAATGGGCAGGTAAGATTTGCTGGTACCGCTGGCAATACTTTGAGTGGTACTGGCACAGTTGCCGTTACCAGTGCCAGCTCTGGCCTTAGGCTAAGAAACAATGCCACGGTGGCGGCGGGAACTGATATTACCTTCAGCAATAGTTCAAGATTCGACCTTGCTAAAAGAACGCTTACCAACAATGGTACCATCCGCATGACAGGAACGTCGACGCTGTTGGGAAATGCGACGACGAATGGTGTTTTTAACAATGCAACTTCCACATCATTTCTCTATTACAACACACCTGCCAACTTTCCAACGACGGTGAGACTCACGGCGACCGGCACTGGTAACACAGTAGTTTTTGGTGCAACTTCCGGCGGGCCCTATACAATGGATGGCCAGGGCAGCTACCACAACCTGATCATTCAGGGTGCGGCTACTAAGCGACTCAATCCCACCAATATCAATATTGCAGGTTTGCTTACTATAGCCAGTGGGTCGACGCTTGATGCTAATGGAAGCAAGATCATCAGTCTTCGGGGAGACTGGGACAACGACAATGGCGGCACATTTACAAAAAGCTCCTCTACGGTCATTTTCAACTCATCCACGGCGAATCAAACGATTTATACACCCGGAGCTGGGGAGAACTTTTATGCATTAACGATTAATAATACATTTTCGGGGGGCACCGTAACTGCCAACGGCAACATTACGCTCACTGCGGCAGCAACTTTACAAATCACATCAGGAGTTTTCATTACCGGCACCAATACACTCGGACAAACCGGCGCTGCGAACTTCACAATGTCTGGCGGTGAGTTGCGAATGGCTAAACTAAATACAACGCTGCCTGAGCTCACTGGCACCTACAATATCACGGGCGGAACAATCACCTTCAATGGTGCAGGTAGTCAGACCATAAGAAGCCTTGCGGCAGCACCCGCACAGTATTATCACGTCAACCTGAGTGGATCCGGCATCAAGGATTTGGCAGGTAATATTTGGGTCAACGGAAACTGGGTGAACAGCGGAGTGACGCTGTCGGGCAACTTTTCGGTGACCTTTGGTGGTGTTGCCGACCAAACAATCACCAAAGCTGGCGGGGAAAGCTTCTACGCACTAACTGTCAACAAGCCGAACACCCTGGTTCTGGAGTCTGGCACAGACCTGACAATCACCAACGGGCTGACAATGACCACGGGCGACATCAACCTGAATACGAGAACGTTGACTCTCGGTGCAGGTGCAGGTGCGTCACTCACCAGAACCGCTGGCAAAGTATACGGAGGAGCCTGGAAACGCTTTTTTCCAGCCTCAGCTATAACAAGCTCATCCGGGTCATTCTACGGCTTGTTTCCTATTGGCACAGCGCTCGAATACCGCCCTGTTGAAATAAACTCTACTGTGTCACCATCCACGGCTGGCTATGTAACAGCCACACATACCGACGGAACCACAACCACGGATGTGAGTTATATCGACAATGAGGGTGCCACCATTCAGCGGATTACCGCTATGAGAACCACTCTTGTCACGCAAACCCTGGCCGGCGGGGCCTACAACCTGAATGTCACCTTTACCTCCTTGTCGAGCGCAGGAGCCACCTCCGATCTGAAGCTTGAAACGCTGACTGGGTCTCCTCAGGGCGTAGGGGTAAGCGCCGCAACAACAGGAAGCACCTCTTCGCCAACAGGCAAAAGAACCTTGCTGAATGAGACCCAATTGAACAATGACTTCGTATTGGGCACTACCAACAAGGCCACTACGCCGATGAAAAGCACCTACTATTCAAGAAAAACGGGCAACTGGAGTGATGCTTCTCCAGGAAACGGCACCTGGGCTTTGATAGATGGAGGAGCTAGTTGTGATTGCGTTCCGCCTTCATCGTCCGACGTAGTGATCAACAACAGCCACACTGTGACGATCGCCAATGCTTCGACGGCTGACTACATCATCGTGAGGTCGGGAGGGAATCTGGTAGGCACAAATACGCTCATTGTTAACTTTGATATTACTGTTGAAGGAACCGGCCAGGTAGCTCCCACGGCGGGAAGCTGGTCTGTTGGAAGGAACCTTAACCTCACAGGTACTACACTTTCAAGCAGCGGCGCCGCCACAACCATCAACGGAGACTTCGTGCTCAATTCAGCCAATTCTTTAACTCTTTCGGCCCCACTCACAGTATCGGGCAACGCTACTTTGAATGGCACGCTGGAAGTTGGCGCATCTGCACTCACGCTCAATGGCGCTTCCAAAACCGTCTCCGGCAGTGCCACGATCAATGGCAGTGGCACGGTAACAATCACCGGCAACAAAACCACAACGGCGCTAACGAATTTAACCATCGTGCCGACGTTGACCATTTCTGCAGGCACTACTTTTGTCAACAACGGAAGCATCACCCTACTTGGAACGGCAACAGGGCTAGACGCTACAACTTCCATCTGGACAAATGCTGCCTCTTCCACGTTGAATATCCAGGGGGCAGGGTTTCTCGCTACAGGTGTGCTGAATGCCAACACCAACAACCTGGTTACCTACAGTGGAAGTGGAAGCCAGGCAATTAAGGCGCCAGCAAGCGGGTATTACAACCTCACAGTTTCAAACGCCGGTACAAAAACCTTGTCGGGAGCCACGGTGGTTTCCAACCAGCTAACTATTCAAGGGGCGGCCATCCTCGACGCTGCAACCAACGGCCTCACAGGCACGGCAAACTTGTCAATGACGGGCACCTCGCAACTCCAGCTTGGCAATACCGCTACCGGCACCTATCCAGCCCTTTCCGGCACCTACACGCTGGCCGGCGGCACTGTTGTGCTGAAACAATCTCCGGGTGCCTCCACAGCCTACACTATTCGTGGGGTCGATTACTATAACCTGACCCTCAATGGCGCCGGAGCGGCCAACTATACCTTTGGCACTTCAGCCAGCATTGCAAACGACCTGAATGTCTCCTTTGGCGGAACTTCTACTTTCAGCAATCCAAACGGTGGCCTGTTTGTTGGCAATTCGTTCACCTTCAACGCCGCAAGCTCAGCTACCACGACGCTTTCGTCGGATCTTGTCGCCGGAAGCTTTACTTTATCTGCCGGCACCATTGCTGATGGTGGCAACGTAATTGAAATCACAGAAGCGGGTGGCTGGATAAGAAATGGTGGAACCTATACAAGCACCGGCGCAGGAAGGGCCTATTTTACAGGCGATGTGGAGCAAACCATTGGTGGCTCGGTGGCCACCACCTTCCGCAGAATCGAGATGGAGAACAACAGCCTGACCGGTGTTAGGTTGTTGCAACCGACCACTGTAAGCACTCAACTCATACTTACGTCGGGCAATATAATCACCACAAGTACCAATTTTTTACTCCTCAGTGCTGGGGCCACTTCAGATCCAGGCGCCGATGATAGTTACGTGGAAGGCCCTATGAGAAAGACAGGCACAGCGGACTTTGTATTCCCAGTTGGCAAAAATGGAAAATGGGCAAGAATCGGCATCAGTGGTCTTTCGGGAACGCTGACCTTCCAGGCCGAATATTTCAACGGCGGGTTCGGAAGCTATCAGGTATCACAAGTAATTCCTCAAAACATGCACCACGTCAGCTCGCTTGAGTACTGGCAGCTGGACCGTGTGAGCGCCTCTGGAAGTGCGAGTGTCACGTTATATTGGGAAAACTCTGATGTAAGTGAGATCAAAAATTGCGGAGATTTGGTGGTAGCCAAGGGCAACGCCTCCTCCGAATGGGAAAACGCTGCGGCCATTGGCACCACAGGCTCCTGCGGTCCGGGTGGCGCAGGTTCGGTGACCTCCCAGTCCCTTTCCACTTTCAGTCCGTTCACTTTCGGTGCTATTCAACAAGACCTTAATCCGCTACCAATCAAACTACTGCGTTTTACCGCCACTCCGGCAAAAAGCAAGATAGACCTCCTGTGGGTAACTGCCCAGGAGAAAAACAACGACCGATTTACCATTGAGCGATCAGGCGACGGCATTTCTTATGAGATACTGGAAGAACAAGCAGGAGCAGGTAACTCAGACAGAGTGCTTACCTACGAGGCGGAAGACACCAATCCGCTGAAGGGCATCAACTATTACCGACTGAAGCAAACCGACTACGACGGAAAGTTCGAACACTTCGGGCCAGTGGCCGCCTCGGTCAATGCAGTGAAAACAATTGATGTTTTCCCCAATCCTACATCTGATGTGATCAGGTGGCAGTGTCCCGAAAAAGTTGTTTCCGTTAAGGTGTTCGACAATTCGGGCAAACTAATGTTCACTATTGCTCTGAGAGAAGGAGATACCCCTGAACTGAATCTTTCTAACCTGCCCGACGGCATGTATCAGATCCAGTTCTTCTCTCTTGCAAAGATTTACAATGCAAAGGTGACCAAGAACTAGGGGAGCTATTCCATCACCTCCTGTAGTTTCACATATGCCCCAGCCAGCTTCTCGTTAATGGGAAGCTGGCAAGCAAGGCGGCTGTTGGGCAGGGCATTGGGCAGAGTATCCAGCATGTCCAGTTCAGCGTCTCTTTGCTCATCCAGCTGATCGAGGCCTTCCTCTACCGACACATGGCAGCTGGCGCACAAAGCCATTCCCCCACAGGTGCCGAGCACCGGAAACTCCGACGCTTTCAGCACTTCCATCAGGTTGAGGCCCATGTCGCCGGGTACTTCAATTTCCTGCACCTCACCTGCCCTGTCCTCTACTTTAAATTTAATTAATTCCATTTCACAAAGGAGTTATGCCGTTCACGGTGGTGTATTTGAAGCTGAGCTTCTGATCCGGGTAAATGTATTTGAAAGCGCTCTGCGACATCAGTGCAGCCTCATGGAAACCGCACAATATAAGCTTCAGCTTACCCGCATACGTATTGATGTCGCCAATGGCATAAATGCCCGGTATATTGGTGCTGTAGTCCTCCGTATTCACCACGATGGCACTTTTGTCGATACCCAGGTTCCAATCGGCAATAGGCCCGAGTTTGGGGCTGAGACCAAACAAAGGAATCAGGTAGTCGGCCTCAAAAGTATTGACTGTGCTGGCCTGGTCTGTGATATGCACCGCCTTCAGCACTCCGTCTCCATCGAGGCTATGCAGATTGGAATTGAGAAGCAGCCTTATTTTATTCTCCTGCGCCAGTTCAAACACCTTGTCGGCTGAATCGAGCGCTCCTCTGAAAGTTTGGTTGCGATGCACAAGCGTCACCTCTTTGGCCACTTCAGAAAGAAAAATCGTCCAGTCCAGTGCGGAGTCGCCCCCACCGGCAATCACGATTTTCTTGTCCCTGTACTTCTCGGGGTCTTTCACCATATAGTCCACCCCCTTGCCTTCAAACTTGTCCAGGTTCTCAATGACCGGCTTGCGGGGCTCAAAGCTTCCCAGTCCGGCAGCTATTACTACCACGCCAGCATGCACCTCGGTACCATCAGAGGTGGAGAGAAGAAAGCTGCCGTCTTCCTGTTTCGTCAGCCCGTCCACCCGCTCTCCCAATGTGAAAGTTGGCTTGAAAGGCGCTATTTGCTTCATCAGGTTGTCCACCAGCTCCTGCGCATTCACGGTTGGAAAACCCGGAATATCATAAATGGGTTTCTTAGGATATATTTCAGAAAGCTGTCCTCCCACCTGCGGCAGGGCATCTATCAAATGGCACTTGAGCTTTAACAGCCCAGCCTCAAACACGGCAAAAAGCCCAACCGGACCCGCTCCAATGATGCAAATGTCAGTCTTGATCATATTATTTAGTGTGGTAATATTTAGCGCAACAAATATATATAACGAATTATCTACTTTCTGGTTTTGACAACCTTCCTGCTTTAAGTCAAATTCTCGTAAATCTTATTGAGTATCCTGTTGAATTCGTTGAAGTCCTTTTCATTCAGCCCCTCCCAGGCCTTCAGCCGGATTGAGCGCACCTGCTTTCGACTACTGGTTACCTTCTCACGCCCTTCTTCCGTAAGCGTAAGAATCGACACCCTCCTGTCCGCCGGACTTTCCGCCCTTTCCACCAACCCTTTAGTGCATAGAATGTCGACGATACGGGTGACGGTAGGCATATCCTTGTACATCAAAGCAGCCAACTCCCTTTGGCTAAGCGCCTCATTTTCATCTGTCAGCTTCATTACCAACCACTGATCCACCGTCATGTCGAAGCCGAGCTCTTTGAACTGTTGCTGGGCGTACCATTTTACCTTGCGGGCAGTGCGGTCGAGCAACAATGAATATTGATTGTAAGGCTCTTTCAAATCAAATTAGTTAGTGCACCAACTAAAGTAAGGCAATCACAACGATCCTGCAATCTTTCCATGATAAATATTAAAAGGTGGTTACGCCGATTTGTAAGGCGGAAGACATATAGGCTTGGTTGGGGTTCTGAAAAAAACTATGCCGGCCTGCCAAACTGTTACATCGAAATACTTACATCGCCATGATTTACACATTTAACGGGTCAGAGCTCAACGCTTACTTTGGGCTCAGCACCGACTACGCCAGAGAAAGAGATCAGCTAACGAAGGAGCAGGGACTCATCCACATACTTTGGAACCGAAGCAACCGGGCCTCCACAGTTTTTGTAGACAATACGCCCATTGTGCTGCAACCCAACCAACTAACAACAAGCACCTACTTGCAAAAAGTGGCTTTTGAGAAGGGCTCCTCTCCCATCGCTGCTTTTTCATTCAATCGGGAGTTTTACTGTATTAACACCCACGACCATGAAGTTTCGTGCAACGGCATCATCTTCTTTGGCACACAGAGCATTCCCATCATAACACTGAGGGACGATGAGATCGATAAATTTGAGATGCTTTATCGTGTATTTGTTGACGAGTTCACTACCCGGGACAATATCCAGGGCGAAATGCTGCAAATGCTGCTTAAGCGGCTGATCATCAAAATCACAAGGCTGGCCAAGACTCAGCTTATCACCAAAGAGCTGGATAATAACCAGATTGAGATTGTTAGAAAGTTCAATGTGTTGGTGGATGAGCATTTTAAAACAAAAAAACAGGTAGCCGACTATGCTGATATGCTTTTCAAGTCACCAAAAACCCTTTCGAACCTGTTTGCCAAATTCAACCAGAAGTCGCCCCTGAGCATTATCCACGAACGTATTGTGCTTGATGCAAAAAGGCAGCTGCTCTACACCGACAAAACCACCAAGGAAATTGCCCACGAACTAGGCTTCGACGAGGTGTCCTCATTTCACAAACTTTTCAAAAAAATCACCTCAATGGCGCCGCAGCGATTCAAACATGAGGCCAAAAACATCACTATTGGGAAAAATGAACAATTAGTAGGGAAAAGCTGACTCTCACCCTGGCAGGCGGGCAGCGTAAAATTGTACTGAAAACGGTATTTAATTTTTAAATCACAAAACAGTACAACAATGTCAACATTTAAAGTACCCTCGAAAGACGAAGTGAGCGAAGGTAACAAAGCTATTTTTGAGAAATTGGAAGCGGGCCTGGGCTTCGTACCCAACCTTTACGCTTCATTTGCTCACAATGAAACCGCACTTGGCGACTACATGGCCCTGCAAAACCGAAAAAGCACCTTGAAGGCCAAAGAACGGGAAGTAATCAATCTGGTGGTGAGTCAGGTGAACGAATGTCAGTATTGTTTGTCGGCGCACACTGTGCTCGGAAGAATGAATGGCTTCACTGACGAGCAAATCCTTGAGATCAGAACCGGCCAGGCCTCGTTCGACAGCAAGCTGGATGCCCTGGCCAAATTTGTAAAAGACGCCACTGTCAACCGCAGCAAGCCCGGCAGAGAGTCAGTCGAAGCCTTGTTTTCAGCCGGGTATTCTTCGGCTAACCTGGTGGATATCATTATGGTAATTGGAGATAAAATCATTTCCAATTTCATCCACGGGGCTACCCAGGTGCCTGTCGATTTTCCTCTGGCACCAGAATTGGCAGAAGTAGCTCTTTAATCCATCGCTCCGTATACTAAAACAACAATGAAGAAGCCAACGGCATTTTTATTGACTATCCAGGGGATACTTGCAGGGTTTGCCACCTTCGCTCAGGAGGCAAAAACGGTCAGGCCCGACCAAACATCTCATAGCCGGTTGGTGGTTAAATGATGAAGGTTCTAAGAAGGTGAGTTGAAAGGTCTTCCTGCTGGGAAGACCTTTTTTATTTGCAAACATCCAGCGTAGCCACTAACAAAAAAGAATAGGGAAGCCAGCATACAAGTTGTTTGCATACATGAACATGGCAATCACCTTTGTTCACTCAACTTCTTCCTGTATATTTTCAATCGACTAACCCTACACACATCGCCAATGAAACGGTGGCTCTTTGTTTATCTGATTTTTGTAAGCTACCCTCTCGTCCTTTCAGCAGAGAAAAACCCGTTCAACGGCTTTATTGAAAACAAGGGGCAATGGGACAACAGCGTGAAGTTCAGAAAAAAGGTTCCGCACGGATTTCTATTGCTTCAGGACGCTGGCTGGGTTTATTATTTAAGCAACACTTTTGACAGCTCCCATGGTCATTTGGACGGTCATGGCAGCGGAGCACTTCAGGAGTCGGCCGCAGTTGGTCTGTCGCAGGCCATTTCCACCACCTTTGTAGGTGCCAACAAAAACCCTGCAACCTCCAGCATGGAGGCACAGAGCTACTACCACAATTTCTTTTTGGGAGCGGAGGATCATTGGGCCAGCAGCGTGTCGGAATTCAACGAAGTACAATACTGTGATCTCTATGAGAGCATTGACCTGAAAATGGTTTCTTATGGCGCGGCATTCAAATATGACCTGATCGTATCGGCAGGAGGCAACCCCGGTCAGATTGCGATGGAGTGGAAAGGCTGCGGAGACGTGTACCTGCTGAATGACAACCTGATCGTGGAAACGGAGTTTGGGCAAATGATAGAACAGAAGCCGTTTGCCTATCAGCTGATAAATGAAGATACTGTGGAGGTGCCGGCTCGTTTCAGCGTAGATGGCCAGCAGGTCTCTTTTGAATTCCCTGACGGCTACAACAAAGACAAAACGCTGGTCATCGACCCGTTGCTCATTTTTAGTACCTACTCCGGCTCATCAACCGACAACTGGGGAAACACCGCCACCTTCGACAAGGACGGCAACACCTATGCAGGAGGTATTATTTTTGGAGCGAGCACAGGAGTTTTCGTGCCACCACCGGGCGTTTTTCAGGAGAGCTTTAACGGAAAAACCGATGTTGTTATCATGAAATTTGACTCTCTCGGATCGCAACTACTGTTCGCTACCTATCTCGGAGGAAACCAAAGAGAAACACCCACCAGTATGATTGTGAATAGTAGCGACGAGCTTGTGGTAATAGGCGTTACATCGTCGGACAACTTCCCCACTAGTTCGAAGGGGTACCAACGGACGTACGGGGGTGGCGATGCGATCCAGCCACTGGGCGATGATCTTATTTACGAAAACGGCACCGATATATTTGTCAGTGTTCTAAGCAGTAACGGGGCAACGCTGGTAGCCTCTACCTATTTGGGCGGCAACCAAAACGACGGTATCATTGAAGTGAGGGGAGCTTTGACCCTCAACTACGGAGACCAATTCAGAGGTGAAGTGAATATTGATGATGAGGACAATATCTATATAGCTTCGAGTTCTCCCTCGGCAGACTTTCCTATGTCCAACCAAATATTACCTCATAGCGGGCAGGTTGATGGGCTTTTGATTAAAATGGATTCGAAACTCTCCGAGATGAAATGGGGCACTTTCATTGGTGGCGACACCACCGACGTGCTTTTCACGGTAAAACCTGATGGAAAAGGTGGGGTTTATGCTGCTGGAGGAACAACAAGTACAACTTTTCCATTCGGCATCAATGGGTGGCAAAAATCACTTGCTGGTGCTGCCGACGGTTATGTCATTCATATCAATGAGTCGCTGCTCACCATTGATGCTGCTACCTATTTGGGCTCATCAGCTACCGATCAAGTGTATCTCATGGATCTGGACAACGAAGGCAATGTGTACGTAGTGGGTCAAACCAAAGGAGCTTACCCTATTGTTGGCAATGCCTACATCAACCCCGGAAGCGGGCAGTTTCTACATAAGCTAAGTGCAGACCTAAAAAATACCATTTGGTCGACTGTCTTTGGGTCAAGAACCTTACCCTCTAATATTTCCCCTACAGCCTTTCTGGTAAGCGATTGTAACAATATCTATATCAGTGGCTGGGGTGGTAGCTCCATCAATCAAAGCAGTAGCTACAATCAGGGAAATACTTTCGGCATGCCACTCACACCAGATGCATTTCAATCCACCACAGACGGGGGCGACTTTTACCTGATTGTATTTGAACCGGATGCAGCCGATGTTTTGTATGCCACCTACTTTGGTGGAAACCCAGGCAGAGATCACGTCGACGGAGGGACCAGTCGCTTCGATAAACGTGGAGTGGTTCATCATGCGGTTTGTGCCAGTTGCAAATTGCCAAATAGCGCCGCACATGGTATCTTCCCAACTACAGAAGGCGCCTGGTCGGAGAATAACAACAGCCCCAACTGCAACCTCGGCGTCTTCAAATTCGACCTATCCACCCTTTCGGCAAGCTTCGTTACCAACACCCCCGACCTGCAGAACCCTGACATCAAAGAGGGGTGTGCTCCTTTTGAGTTTCTGTTTACCAACGAAAGTGTGGGAGGAGAAACTTACTTCTGGGATTTGGGGGATGGTGCCACATCAACCAATAGCGACACCGTGCGGCACACCTATCAGTCCGCAGGCGAATACACAATCACCCTTACTGTTACCAACCCAAATACCTGCAAAAACCTTGATGTGACAACCAGACAGCTGGTGCTCACACAGGGCACATACACCTTAAGCCCCTCCGCCACCATTTGCTATGGCGAATCGATTCAACTGGAAGCCACCGGAGGTACCTCCTATTATTGGACGCCAGGTACGAGGGGTTTAAGCTCCACCGACATCGGCAGCCCGACCGCCAGTCCCAGGGCCACTACCACCTATTTTGTGGAGATTTACAACGACCAAAACAAATGCACTTTCATCGATTCTCTTACCGTCAATGTGCTTGAGGAAATCACTGTCAGCTCAGAAATAGAGGCCATCTACAACTGCTCCGGCGTATCGGAATACAACTTTACAGGAAACGTACAGGGCACAGACTTAGCCTACTGGGATTTTGGCGACGGGACACAATCTCCCGAATTGGTTGGCACCCATCAATATGCAACGGAAGGAACCTTCACCACAAGGCTTATTGCTCCCAATGAGCTTTGCGTGGAGGAAGTGGCTGAGTTGATCAAAGTAGGTGAGTTGATGGTTCCCAACGCCTTCTCTCCCAATGGAGACGGTGTGAACGACAGGTTTGAAATTCAGTACGTACAACCGATGCCAGTTACCATAGTAGACCGTACGGGTAAGGTAGTTTACCAAAACAATGAATACACCAACCAGTGGGACGGCGATAACCTGCCAACAGGCATCTACTACTATGATGTGGTGCTACCCGATTTCACCACCTGCAACGGATGGGTGCATTTGCTCAGATAAGTGCGTGTTAAAACGTCTCCTCATACACAGTGCCGTTAGCGTTGCCCAGCCTAACCTCTGTGACCTGCCCGGCTCCCTCAAAGGCAAATCGTATACCTATGATATCGCCTATCGAGCCAGACTGATTCTCGGTTAGCACAGATGTGCCGTTGAGCAAAACTTCAAATTTATCTCCCGTTCTTGATACGTTTAATGTCTGCCACTGCGAAAAATCGCACCCAAAAGCACTCAAGTCTTCTGTCTTCCCGTCGATCCACCTGTTCCCGGTTAGCAGGCCCAGGTTGGACACACAGCCCTTGTCGGACAAAGGAATAATCACAGCGCTTTCGGTAGCCAGCAAATAAACGATCACATTGCGGCATACCGATTCCTCGACAATAGAAGCATTTCTCAAACTTGCTTCAAAGACGAAATCGGTTCCGTTCATCCCCTCAAATTCTCTCACATTATGAAATGTGGCCCATGTCTCATTAAAAACGGTGGCACCCGATTTTTCCCGAAATACCTTTGATGAAATACCCATCCATCCTTTTCCTTTTATTTCGTCAGGGTGCAAATACACCGGTACCGGCGACTTATCGACCATGGCCTTCCAGCCAAGTGATTTGATGAATACATTGTCTATCGCTTTCACTTCGCCGTCGACAATAAGCCGGGCACCAAAATAGCCCGGGTAGTAGTAGATAGAGGTGTGGTAATTGCCTTTTTCGTCGACCTTTTCTCTCCGCTCAGGATCCCAATTTTGCTGGATGTAGACATTATCTGATTCATACTGAGCAACGTCGTAGTGGAAAATGACGGAGTTGGGCAGGTCGTCGGAAGTTTTCTTGCTTTCGAACAAGGGCTTGGGAAGCTCCTTCTTCTCCGGTGTTTCAGGCTTCTTTTCTTCCTTGCCCATCATAAAAAATGAGGCGATAACCAACGCAATCACACCTACCGGTGCAATCAGCAGCAGGCCATTTTTCTTTTTGCTTTTTTTCGGGCCAATCACCCTGTCAGAATTAAAAGAACCCTCGCTGGCGGTAACCTCTGGTGGAGTCACCGGAATACCTCCTTTTTGGCGAAACTGCCTCCAGTTGTCATATCCGACAAACTGGGCTAAAGCATTTAGCGTGGCCACGTTGGGTGAACTTTCATACTTAACCTTGCCCCAAATCCGCTTTAGCGTAGTCACGCTCAGCCTTACCTGTGTCTTTTCAAATATCTTTTCACTGAGTATTTCAAAGTCCTCGCTGGTCCATAAGCTGGCGTTTCCCCAGCCAAGCTGTGACTCAATTAATTTCCTGCAGTGAGCTATCAAATATTCCATTCTAGTTGAAGATACAATTTTATACGAAAAAGTCGGCCAAAGGTATGTCGTGCCACTGTGAATGATCTTGAACAAACTTGAACTGCGATTGGACTTGATCTCATCAGGCTGTTGACGACCTTGTTGGTATTGTCAAACAAAACTCAAAACAAATGAAAAGATTGAATCAATTGGCATTGCTATGTATCGCTTTGTTTTTTAGCCAATTAGCCGTGGGGCAATCCTACGATCTACAGCAACTGCTAAAGAGTGGGGGCCTTACTGTCATCGACCGCAAAGTGACACCACTCAGTGACGGAGGAAAAAAGGCGGTTTCCTTTTCCGACAAAAGCGATGCAGGTGGCTATGCACTGATCAAAGGGCTGGAATTCAGCGAAGGCACGATTGAAGTTGACATCAAAGGAAAAGACGTGCAAGGCAAGAACTTTGTTGGCGTTGCTTTTCACGCTGTGCCTGAGGACGGCAAGGAGACTGCCGCCGATATTGTTTATTTCCGTCCTTTCAATTTCAAATCGGGGGAACAAATTCGTCGCAGCCACTCGGTGCAGTATGTAAGCCCACCCCGGTGGGACTGGAGCGAGCTGAGGGAGAAGTATACCGGGAAATACGAAAATGAAATCCCGTCCCCACCTGATCCGAACGGCTGGTTTCATGCCCGCATAGAAGTGAAAGGCAAAGAAATCACTGTCTACGTCGACGACGCAAAAGAGCCTTGTTTAAAAGTGACCAAACTCAACGACAGAACTACTGGCGGTGTGGGAATATGGGTGGGTTACGCCACCAATGGCGACTTCGCAAACCTGACAGTCACCAAGTCAAAATAAGGCGGGAAATTATGAGAAAGTTAATTTCTATAGCACTTGTGCTAATAGCAGGGATATGCTACGGCCAGAAAAAAGCGACTGTTAAAGTGCCTATGAAGCCCGAGCACTGGGAGTTTGTTCCCGGAAAAGTGGAATTCACCAACTACAAGGGCCAGCCGTCAATGAAGCTGCTTCCGGAAGCCGGTTTCGCTATTCTCAAAGACATGGCCTTCACTAATGGTACCATCGAATTTGACATGGAAACCATCGACCCCAACTTTGCCTCATTTTACTTTCACTGGCAAAACGAGTCGGAGAACGAATGCTTCTACCTGCGAACCGCCAGGATTGGCTACCCAACTGCCAAAGATGCAGTCCAGTATGCACCGTTCGTCGGGGGAGTCAATCTCTGGGACATCATGGATCATTACCAAACCAATGCTGTGTTGAAGCGGGAGGAGCCTAATCACATAAAGCTGGTGATCTCCGGAAAGCAAATGATGGTGTATGTCAATAGCAACTTGCCGACTCTTTACGTGCCTATGCTGGAAGGCAACACAACAACAGGCACGCTGGCCTTCGACAGCCAGGTGATCATTGCCAATTTGGTCGTTACGCACAACGAAACTGAAGGCCTCTCTCCGCTGCCCGGGGCTGACCCAACAGATTCGGATCCCTATTATATCAGAGAGTGGAAAATGAGCGAGCCAGTGGCAGCCGGACAATTCAGCATGGAGTTCAGCAAAAGCTACATGCCAACCGAAAAAACAGTCTGGGGAAAAATAAGTGCTGAGAGAAGAGGCCTTGTCAACTTAACCAGAAAGTTTGGCCAAAGTGATCCACGCCGCATTGTGTGGTTAAAAGTCAAAATAACGTCAGCCATGCGTCAGCAAAAAATGCTTGACCTTGGCTTTAGCGACGAAGTATGGGTGTTGCTCAATGGTAGAGTGCTCTATATAGACTCCAACCTCTATGGCCACCCGATTATGAAGGAGCCAGACGGAAGACTTTCCTTATCCAATAGCTCGTTCGAAATCCCGTTTCAGGAAGGTGACAACGAACTACTCATTGGAGTCGCCAACAATTTCTTTGGGTGGGGGATTACCGCCCGCTTCAAAGACCTGAATGGGCTAACAGTCGAAAAGTAGCAGTTCGAAATATTTTAACCCTGGCTATTGGCAGAATCAGGGTTGCCTTTATATATTTACGTAAGTGCTTACGTAATTTAAATCATTTATGGGTTTTTATCAAATGGCTGGCAAAATGGCTGTGGGCAGCAGACTGCGAAAACTCAGTGACATACTTACTGAAAACGCTGCCAAGGTATATGATGTTTATCAGGTTGACCTGGAGCCCAGGTGGTTCCCGGTATTCTACACCCTGGCGAAAACCGAAGGCCTTGGCGTAATGGAAATTGCGCAGAGCATAGGACAAAGTCATGCCTCAGTCAGCCAGATAATTAAGAAAATGAAAAAGAAAGGCCTGATTGCCGAGGTCAAAGACGAAGCCGATGGCCGGAAAAGCGTGGTAGAGCTTTCAGCAAAAGGCAAAGAAGTGAGTGAAAAGCTGGAACAGCAAATGATAGACGTCAAGAGCGCCTCCGAAGAGCTACTTTCCGAAATGCAATATGATATGTGGAAGTCTATCGAGGAAATGGAATTCCTGCTGGAACAGAGAAGCCTTTTCGATAGAGTAATGGCTAAAAGGAAAGAAAGAGAGGTACAAAAAGTGAAGATCGTCGATTACGATGCTCAATATCAAAACGACTTTAAGCAGTTGAATATCGAATGGATCGAAGCTTACTTCAAAGTCGAGAAAACGGATCTCCTTTATCTGGACAACCCCAAATCATACATCATCGACAAGGGTGGGCATATTTTTTTCGCTGAATACGACGGAGAAATCGTTGGGACGTGTGCCCTGGCAAAGATGGACGATGAAACTTTTGAACTGGCAAAGATGGGAGTAAGCCCCAAGGCCCAGGGTAAAAAGATAGGCTGGCTGCTCGGTCAGGCCTGTATTAATAAAGCCAAAGCCTTAGGTGCAAAGCGTATATTTCTCGAGAGCAATACCCGACTGGTACCAGCTATCAATCTTTATCATAAATTGGGTTTTCAAAAGGTGACAGGACCTCCATCGCCTTATGAGAGAGCCAACATACAAATGGAATTGATTTTATGAGCAGCATTGTCTTTACCACGCCGACCTCCGACGACGATCTCCAGCAGGTTCTCGATGTGCAGGAGAGAAATCAACCCCATAATATAACACCGGAGCAGTTGGCCAAAGAAGGATTTGTAACAGTGCGGCACAACCTGGATTTACTTCGCTCAATGAATGAATCTGCGCCTCAGGTCATCGCCAAAGATGGTGGTAAAGTGGTGGGCTATGCGCTTGTCATGCTTCAGTCATTTCAGGATTTGATACCCGTATTAAAGCCGATGTTTGTAACGCTTGAATCGCTCAGTTATCGAAACAGGCCAATGCAGTCTTACAACTATTACGTGATGGGCCAGGTGTGCGTAGCTGAAGGATACCGGGGAAAGGGTGTTTTTGATGGCATGTATCAACAGCACAAAACGTTGTATGCCAATCAATTCGACATGTGCATCACTGAGATCGCCTCAAGAAACCCCAGGTCTCTCAGAGCCCACCAACGGGTTGGGTTCCAAACCATACACACCTTTACCGATGCTACTGACACCTGGGACATCGTGGCCTGGGACTGGAGATAAGCAGCGCTTCGCCTTTCTGAAAGGGTGTTTGCTTCTCGTTAAGAATTAACTTTTTTATCAAAAAAATAACATTTTTGATAAAAAAGTTACATCATTATCTTTGCTGCCTGAAAGAATAAAATGTACTCATTCCTCATTTAAATAGCTTTAACGAATAAAGAACATCGTTTATCGAAAGCCACTTAACCTGATAAAAGGAACTAGAGCTACTTACATTACTTTCGTAATGTTCATTCAGCTATTTAAGAAATGAAACTTAGACTTCTTCTGCTTGCAAGCCTTAGCATCCTGACGCAAAAAGCCTGGGCTGTTACCTACAACACCACCTCATCTGGCTCGTGGAGTAGCGCTGGTTGGTCGCCGAGTCAGCCATCAAGCCTGGCGGCAGGAGACATTATCAACATCAACCATACCATTAATGGCGGCAACGCATCTATCAGTTTGCCGGGGAGTGGCGTCACCATTAACCTGTTTGCCAGCTTCACAGTTGCTCAGCTCAATTTCCAAAATGGCTCCGGCGGTACTGTAGCCATCAATACAAACGGTAACCTGTTCAAAATGAATGGCGCTTTCAGCACAAACAGCAACCCAACCATTAACGTCAACGGTGCGATCACGGCAGGGTCTATGTCGATCAATGGAGGAGCTGACCTGACTGTAAGTGGTGTAGCAACCGTTAACGGGGCTTTGAGCACCGACAATTCAAACACACAACTTTCTTTTCAAAGCTCGCTGACAGTGACTGGAGCTGCAACACTTAACAACGGGAGTGACATGACCGTAGCCGGCGCAGCTTCGATCTCCGGCAATCTTTCATCCAACAACTCAAACACAGCCCTCGTATTTCAAAATACCTTATCAGTTGGTGGCAATATCAGCGTCTCAAACGGGGGCGACCTGAGTGTAACAGGCAATACGTCGGTGACGGGAATTATCAATGGCGACAATACTAATTCCGACTTTTCATTCGGCGGCACTTTAACATCAGGATCTGTGAGCTTAACCAACGGTGTTGGGCTGTCTGTCACTGGCGCTGCAAACGTAACAGGGACTTTCTCAGCTACCGGCGGAGACAATGCCTTGTTCGGAAGCAACCTTACCGTGAGTGGGGCCATCACCAAGGGAGGTGGGGTTATGACTGTTAACGGCAACCTTTCTGGTACTTCTATTACCGTTAACAGCAATGGTTCACTTGTTGTAACGGGTAGCACAACTACCACTGCCGGAGGAATTTCTGGAGACGGCAACGGATCAATCAGCCTGAACGGCTCCGTCACTACAACAGGCGGTGGAATTTCTTTGTCAAACGGAACTGATCTCACTGTGGTTGGTGTAGCCTCCATTGGTGGGGGCGTATCGTCCAACAACTCAAATACGACAATTGAATTTCAGAATAACCTTAATGCCTCTGGTAGTGTCGACATTAGCAATGGCGGTGATTTCGCTGTAGATGGTAATGCCAACATTGGCGGCCACATTGCCTCGGACAATTCAAATACCACCTTCGACTTCGGTGGCAACCTTACTACAGGATCCTATGTGCAAATTAATAACGGAGGAGACTTCGCCGTGACGGGTGACGCCACTATAAATGGTGCTTTGAGTTCTAATAATTCCAATACGCAATTTGACTTTGGACAGGCATTAACCACAACAGGAAATTTAACAATCGACAACGGTGGCGATTTGTCTGTAGGAAGCAGTGCACATATTGGAGGTTCAATAACAACGAACAATAGCAACACGCTACTCGATTTCAACGGCCCCCTCACTGTTGATCAAAACGTTACCATGACCAACAACGGTAACATCATACTCGCTGATGGCGGATCGGTAGGAGGTAATTTTTCCATAGGTAGAGCGACGATAGAAGATGGCATTTTGGAAGTTGGCGGTACCACCACTGTAGGAAACACACTTACCGTTTACGGAGGTCTGGACTCCGGCAATATTCAAAACAATGGTACGATAGTAGGTGATGGTACTTTGGAGTGGGATACTTTCACAAACTCCGGCACAATAACAGGCCCAGGCGGTACCTTCAACTCTCCTGCCATCCCCGCCTTCAACCCCTACAATATGGCCACAGGCGGCGCAGTGCTTCCGATCAAACTAGTGAGCTTCACCGCAAAAATCGTCAACAACTCAGTTGTAATTGAGTGGATCACGGGCGAAGAGGAAAACAACGACTTCTTTACCATCGAAAGATCTGCAGACGGAATCAACTACCAACCAATCCTCCATCTTCCGGGTGCTGGCAACTCCATCTCTCAGCTCAAATACAAAGCCGTTGACGCTCAGCCGATTTCAAAAATCAGCTACTACCGCCTGAAACAAACAGACTACGATGGTCAGTTTGAATACTTCGCTCCTGTGTCGGTAAGCTTTTCAATCGTCGAACCAATGACCGTGTATCCAAACCCTGCCAGCGACTATGTGTCATGGAGATCCGATGAGAATATCTCTTCTGTAGCTATCTATTCTTCGGCAGGAACGCTGGTTCGTTTGATCGAAACTCAAAACCTTGTTGAGCAAAATACAATGGAAATTTCTGACCTCCAGAGAGGAAACTACATTTTGCGTTTTAACAAAGTAAGCGGACAGGAGACTTTAAGGCTCATTAAGAACTAGTTTGCGATCAGTTGCAGACAAGTGAAGTGATTCTTATTGGGAATATCTTGTAAGATTATTCTAATTTAAAGGTTGAAAGAAACCTTTGAATAATGACTAAGCCCTACCTGCTCTGCATACTACCTTTCCTCCTTTTTGCTTGCTCCGAGCCTGACGAGCCCGGAGAAATAAAGCTACGTTTCAACACTCCAGCCAAAGTATTCGAAGAAGCCATGCCCATCGGCAACGGCCGCCTTGGTGCTATGATGTACGGCGATGTTGCCAAAGAAAAGTTCTCGCTGAATGAAGAAACACTTTGGTCGGGCGGGCCTGTCGATGCCAACATGAACCCGGAGGCATACAAACATCTCCCAACTGTAAGAGCAGCCCTTTTCAACGAAAACTACCAGCTGGCTGATAGCCTCGTCCGCAATATGCAGGGTTCCTTCTCACAGGCCTATGAGCCTATGGGCTTTCTTACCATTGATTTCGACCATGCTGGCGACCCAACTAAGTACAACCGGTCGCTTGACTTAAGCCGGGGCATCGCAACTGTTGACTATGAAATAAATGGCACAGCTTTTCATAGAGAAAGCTTTGTGTCATTCCCTGATCAGGTAATGCTGGTGAGGCTTTCTGCTGAAGGAAATGACAAACTGAATTTTGAATTGGGCCTCAATAGTAAACTTCCGTTTTCCACTGTAGCCGAGGGAGCACAAGTGGCCATGAAAGGCTTCTCTCCGATCAAGTCGGAGCCAAGTTATCGGGGCGATATGCCCGATGCGGTGAGGTATGACAGCTTGAAGAGCATGCGCTTCTGCACCATCGCCAAAGTGCTGTCGACCGACGGAACCTCCACTGCCGCCGACGATAGAGTGATAGTGTCGGGGGCCTCGTATGCCATCATTGCACTTTCCGCTGGCACCAGCTTCAATGGCTTCGACAAGCAGCCGGGCACAGAGGGAAAAGACGAGATTGCCGCCGCCACACAGTATCTAACCAAAGCTGAAGGTTCCGATTACGACATTTTATTGAGAAGGCACAAAGAAGACTTTGGTAAACTATTCGACAGGGTGTCCATCGACCTTGGGCACTCAGCGGCCGACACGCTGCCCACACCTGAACGCCTCAAGCGCTTTACGGCAGGCGAGGCCGACCCTGACCTTGCGGCTCTTTACTTCCAATACGGACGCTATCTGCTCATCAGCAGCTCAAGACCAGGCGGCATTCCCGCCAACCTACAGGGTATCTGGAACGAGCATGTGCGTCCGCCGTGGAGCAGCAACTACACCACCAACATCAATGTGGAAATGAACTACTGGCCGGTGGAGGTGGCTAACCTGTCGGAACTGCATGAGCCGCTTCTGCAATTCGTCGGAAAGCTGGCTCAAACGGGTAAAGTCACCGCCAAAAACTTCTACGATGCAGACGGATGGGCGCTTCATCACAACTCTGATATTTGGGCAATGACCAACCCCGTGGGTGATTTTGGGAATGGCTATCCCGGCTGGGCCAACTGGAGCATGGGTGGCCCCTGGATCAGCACCCACCTTTGGGAGCACTTCGCCTTTACCAGAGACACAGTCTTTCTTGAAAACCAGGCCTATGACTTGATGAAAGGAGCCGCTCAGTTTTGCCTCGAATACCTGGTAGAAGGTCCGGATGGTTATCTGGTAACTGCTCCTTCCACCTCTCCCGAAAACGACTATATCACAGACAAGGGCTATGTGGGCGCCACTTTTTATGGTGGCACAGCCGACCACGCCATGATCCGGGAGTTGTTCATTGACCTGATCGAAGCTACCAAAGTACTCGACAAGGATGAAGATTTGAGGAAGGAGTTGGAAAGCACATTGGACAAGCTTTACCCTTATCAGGTTGGCCAGAAAGGAAACTTGCAAGAGTGGTACCACGACTGGGAAGATAAAGATCCTCACCACAGGCATATCTCCCATTTATTCAGCATTTACCCTGGGCACTCCATCACACCCTCGACTACACCAGATTTAATGGAAGCAGCCCGTCGTTCACTTGAACTACGAACCAACAATGGAACGGGCTGGTCTATTTCCTGGAAAATCGCTTTGTGGGCCCGGCTGCTGGATGGCGACATGGCGCTGGATGCCATCAAAAAGCTTTTCAACTATATCGGCACAGAGGAAGGGGTGCAATACCAGGGCGGCGGCACCTACCCTAACCTGATGGACGCCCACCCACCGTTTCAGATTGACGGAAACTTCGGAGGCACAGCCGGCATTGCCGAAATGCTGCTGCAAAGCCACGAAGGTGTCATTCATCTACTTCCAGCTCTTCCCTCTGAATGGAAAACAGGGAAAGTCACTGGCCTGCGTGCACGTGGCGCAGTAACAGTAGACATAGAGTGGAAGGATGGAAACCTGGTATCGGCAGTCATCACGCCCGACTTTGAGGGAGAATACACCATCAGATTCGGAGATAAAATGCAGACTATAGCAGCGAAGAAAGGGAGCAGGCAATCAATAAAGTTCTAACAATATGGCGTACGATGAGCACCTTGCCGAACGAATCGGCCAAAGCCTGAAGTCAAACAAAGTGTCGTTTGAGGCCAAGAAGATGATGGGAGGGCTTTGCTACCTCGTCGATGGAAAAATGACCGTGGGCATTGTGAAAAATCAATTGATGGCCCGCATCGACCCTGAAATCTACCAGGAAGCACTACAGCGAAAAGGAGCGAAAGAAATGGACTTCACTGGTCGGCCAATGAAAGGCTATGTGTTCGTGTCACCTGAAGGTATGGATTTGGATGATGACCTGGACTACTGGATTAGGCTGGCCATTGAATTTAACCCTAAAGCTAAAGCTAGTAAAAAAAAGGAGCCTAAAAAACCTCCCTCGCTTTCAAACTAAAACCAACAAGAACCGCCGACTGAATTTCATCCTCGCCAACGAAGCGATTTCGCAGTTCAAATTTTCCGCTGTCGCCCAGCGCAAAAATCTCGATAATCTCCTCTCCCGGATATACTATCCAATACTCTCTAACACCACTTTCTTCGTACAGGCTGTATTTGTTTTTCAGATCCTTCGCTGCTGTAAAAGGAGAAAGTATTTCCACGACCAGATCGGGGGCACCTATGCATCCCTTGTCGTCCAGCTTGCTTTGGTCGCAAACGACCACTATGTCGGGTTGAACTACGTTGAAAATCTCTTTGTCTTCGCTGCCTTTCTTCGATGGAAGTCTGACATCAAACGGAGCAAAGTATACTTCACACGGATGCCCCTCTAAAAAATTGTACATCTTATTTCCAAGGGACGCACTTACCTTTTGATGGCTGCGATTAGGCGCTGGCGACATATGAAAAATCTTGCCTTTGATCAGTTCCACTCTATCCTCAAAAGTCCACCGCAAATAGTCGGCATAGGAATAGGCTGCTCCTGAATCAAGGAGGGTAATATCGTCTACGTTTTCCTCTGGAATTTTATATTTTACAGGCATCATGTAAATATAACGACTTAGCACCTTTTTCGAAACAAAAAACCCCGGCCATTCGGAATGGTCAGGGCTCATGTATGTCTAGCGAATTTATATCAATTCACATTCATATTCGGGTCAAATTCAGCCTTCCAGGCCAAAATCCCGCCAGCCAGGTTATAGGCATTATCAAGCCCCTTTCTTTCGAGAAACTCCACAACCGTACCGCTTCTTCTTCCGCTTCGGCAGTACACCACCACCTGTTTGCCTTTCTCCACTTTATCGATATTGTCGGCCATGTTACCCATAGGTATGTGCAGCCCTCCAATATTGGCCTGAGCCACTTCATTGGGCTCTCTTACGTCAATCAGCTGAAAGTCAGCTCCTGAATCCATCAGTTTTTTCAGTTCGTTTACACTTATTTCCTTCATGGCTATTCCCGTTCTTTAATCTTCGAAGATCAAATTAAGTCCTTCAAAAAACAACAATTAAATGCTTAATCAGTATTTAAAGCCACTAATTTTTTTGAAAAGTTCCAAATAAGCTTTCACTTTGTCGCCTTCAATTTTGTAGTTACAGCATATGAGCAGCAAAAAACATTTCGAAACCAACGCCATCCGTACACAGGCAGAACGTTCGTCACAACGAGAACACAGCGTGCCTATCTACGCCACGTCTAGTTTCGTATTCGATAATGCTGAGCAAGCCCGAGCGTTATTTGCCAATGAGGAGCAAGGCAACATATACAGCCGATTTTCCAACCCAAACAATGATGAGTTCATCGAGAAACTCTGTCTGCTGGAAGGAACAGAGGACGGTATGGCCATGGCCTCGGGCATGGCAGCCATGTTCACCAGCATGGCGGCTTTTCTGAACAGCGGCGATCATATCATTGCCTCCCGTTCTGTTTTCGGCTCCACGCACCAGATCCTGACACAGCTATTCCCTCGCTGGGGTATCACACATACTTATGTGGACCTGAGCGACCCCGCTGAAGTGTGGGAAAAAGCTGTAACGCCCAATACAAAAATGGTATTTGCTGAGACACCTTCCAATCCAGCGCTTGACCTGATAGACCTGGAGTGGTTAGGACAATTTGGTAAAAAGCACAACCTGATCGTCAATATTGACAACTGCTTTGCTACACCTTATTTACAAAACCCGGCCAAATACGGCGTGCATATCGTTACCCACTCAGCCACTAAATTTATCGATGGCCAGGGAAGAGCGATTGGTGGTGCTGTGCTCGGCAGCAAAGAACACATTGAAAAAGTAAGGTTCTTCGCCCGACACACTGGCCCGGCTATGTCTCCATTTAATGGCTGGATTCTTTCCAAGAGCCTTGAAACACTGGCTGTGCGGATGGAAAAACATTGCGACAATGCCCTCAAGCTAGCCACTCACCTGGAGAGTCACCCCGAGGTAGTTTGGGTGAAATATCCTTTCCTTCCTTCTCACCCTCAGCAAGCGTTAGCAAAAAAACAAATGACCCTGGGCGGCGGCCTCGTCACCTTTGAGTTGGGTGGTGGAGTAGAAAGAGGCAAGAGATTCCTCAATGCACTGAAAATGATCTCGTTCTCCGCCAATTTGGGCGACACACGTACCATAGCGACTCACCCTGCCTCTACTACCCACTCGAAGCTCAACGCAGAAGAGAAAAAAGTAGTGGGCATCACCGACGGACTGATCAGGGTCTCTGTGGGACTGGAACATCTTGATGATGTAGTAGCTGACCTTGAGCAGGCGATTGCAGCTTCGAAATAGTAGTCAAATACTGCCGACAATAAAACAACAACCCCATTTATCAATTGGTATGTGATAACTGGGGCTGCAGTAGTTGTCAATTTGCTTTTGAGTGAATTTATATCTTAAAGAACCACGAGCAATTAGGCAGTGGAAAGGAGTTGACCTCCCCGTCCTGAAACACCGTAACACCAGCGAGAGCTATCTGGAAGGCACGCCCTTCCCGATGCTGAAATCTAACTCCAGGCATCAAAACCAGCGCAGAGAATTTTTCATAACCGGACTCATCCGAAATCCTTACCGAAGTAAGCATTCCATTGCTGTCGTAGTTATCGTGCCACATACTGCTCCTGCGGTATTGACTGGCCACAAAAAACATGGAATCAAAAATAAAACTTGACTTACTACCTGCCGGTGTTACACCAGCAATCGAAAACGATGGTGCTTTTGCCATTCCATTTTTCTCAGATTGGTAAGGAATATTTGGGTAGTATCCTCCAAACTCGTCAGGGGTAACGGGATAAACGCCCGGCTTTGCGTAGTAGCTTTCTGTTCCCGTCCCAACGTACAAGTAGCCAGCGGAGAAAGTAATATTGCTCCGTCGGTTCCCTAGTGTTAACATCCCCCAGTGAAGTCCTCCGGCACCTTTGAAGCTATTGAGATATCCGGAGGATCCCAATAGTGTGCCTATGCCAAAGCTAACTTTCTCATTTCGAGTTGGGATTGACACTTTGAATACCCCAACGAAAGGACTGGCAATCCAGGTAGACATGATGCCCGCTGAAAAATTGTCGGCCAGAGAAAAATGAACTTCAGGCCCATACAGGTTCAGCATGCCATAGTCCTCCCCCTTCCGAATTGGTAGCGCATTGGTAGTGAAATAGTACCTTGTACTGAACGGATCATTGCCCTGGTACTCTCCGGTTACGTCAATACGATCCGACTCGGCAAAGGGTCTGATCGTTTTAACATCGCTCTTGGAAATATAAATTTTCCCAAGGTTTTCCGTTTCAAGAAGTATTTCTCTCCCGTCATCGCTCACAATCACACCTACTCTTACAATACCGTCGTGGGTAGTGACAACCACCTTTTCTGCCACACTATCGGCAGCTGGCTCCTGTGCATACGCTGCAAATGAAATAACCAGAGCAGCCACAAATGAAAAAATCAGTTTTGCTTTCATAGTACGAATCGTTTAAAAAATGATATTGGTCTTATAAAAAATCTTAAGTTCAAAACCTGAATTCCAGGCAGGCCAGGCACTATCAGCAATAGCCTCCGTCTTTAAAAAAATACTCGCATAAGGATGCTGAGCAATAACACGAGATCAAAAAGTAGCGATAGCATGCTATCCGCTATTGTAGGTTATGCAAAAAGTCGGCCAATTATTAAAACCTTAAACCAATCTAAACGCACCATGCCCACATCAAGACAATGACGTTCGCTTACATATTCTGTCATCCTTAAATCATATTCTGCTGCGGATCATATGCTGTCCCTTGTCAAATATTACTACTTTTGCAGCTTCCGAATAAACAGCAAAAAGAATGGACTCTGCAGAATTGAAAAAAGTGGCCCTCAACGATGTTCACGTGGCCCTGGGTGGCAAAATGGTACCTTTCGCAGGCTACAATATGCCTGTTCGCTACTCCTCTGACCTGGACGAACACCATACAGTTAGAAATGCCGTAGGTGTGTTCGATGTGTCGCACATGGGTGAGTTTATGGTAGAAGGCCCTGGTGCCCTGCCCCTCATCCAAAGCGTGACATCCAACGATGCTTCGAAACTGGTGGACGGACAGGCGCAGTACTCTTGCCTGCCCAACGACAAAGGCGGCATTGTGGACGACCTGCTGGTATACAAAATGGCTGACGAGAAATACCTGCTGGTGGTCAATGCCTCTAACATCGACAAAGACTGGAACTGGATCAGCAGTCACAATTCCTTCGGAGCAAAAATGACCAATATCTCCGACGCCACCTCCCTTTTTGCTGTGCAAGGCCCGAAGGCAGTTGAGGTTCTTCAAAAGCTCACCACTGTTGATCTTTCAGCCATCAGCTACTATCATTTTACGGTAGGTGAAATTGGCGGCATCAAAGACGTCATTATTTCTGCTACCGGTTACACCGGTGCTGGTGGATTTGAGCTGTATGTGAAAAATGAGGGCGCCAAAGCACTTTGGGACAAGGTGTTTGAAGCTGGGGCCACTGCTGGTATCAAACCTATAGGCCTTGGTGCCAGAGACACGCTGCGCCTGGAAATGGGCTTCTGCCTTTACGGCAATGATATTGACGACACCACCTCTCCCATCGAAGCTGGACTCGGCTGGATCACCAAGTTTACCAAAGAATTCACCAACTCAGCTGCCATCAAAGCCCAAAAAGAAGCTGGTATCAGCAAAAAGCTGGTTGGCTTTGAGTTGGTTGACAGAGGCATTCCACGAGCGCATTATGAATTGTTCAATGCCTCTGAGGAAAAAATTGGCGAAGTAACGTCTGGCTCACAATCGCCGACGCTCGGCATAGGCATAGGCATGGGCTACGTGAACAAAGCATACAGCCAGCCCGACACGGAAATATTTGTGGGAGTAAGAGGCAAGTTCCTAAAGGCCAGGGTGGTAAAAGTGCCTTTTCTAAAAAAGTAAACTGATGAGGAATATTGATGTCTGCCTTTCTCCGGAGCTAATCCATCAATACGAGTTAAAAGGCAAAATTGTGGTGGTGGTGGACATACTCAGGGCCACCTCCTGCATGGTGTCAGGCTTGGCCACCGGAGTAGCCGCTATCAAACCATTGGCCGATGTGGACATCTGCAAAGGGCTCAAGCAAGAAGGTTACTTCACAGCGGGTGAACGCAACGGCAGCAAGGTGGAAGGCTTCGACATGGGCAACTCCCCTTTCGAATACATGGAACCTCACCTGAAAGGGCAGAAAGTGGCCGTTACCACCACCAATGGCACCCTTGCCATCGAAAAATCAAAGACGGCAGATCAAATCGTTATCGGTGCCTTCCTCAACCTGAGCGCCGTTGCAAAATACATCCAGCAGCAAGACAAAGACGTGGTGGTGGTTTGTGCGGCCTGGAAAGGAAAAGTGAATCTTGAGGACAGCCTGTTTGCTGGTGCCCTGGTTGAACGGCTGGCCACTTCGCACCAACCTGAGTGCGATGTCCCCCGAATGATGGTAAAGCTATACCAGGTCGAAAAAAATGACCTCTTCACATTTGTGAAGGAATCGTCGCATGCCCGCCGTCTCAACAAGCTGGACGTATTTAAGGACATCGAATTTTGCGTGCAGGAAGATCAGTTTGATATCGTTCCTGTGCTGAAAGAAGGACATCTCGTTTTAGCGGGCTAAAATGGTGCCGGCGGGCAACCCCCACCGGCACAGCTTTTATTCGACGCTACTCACTCCGCAACGTCTGTACTGGGTTGACGCTGGTGGCTTTGGTCACCTGGCTTGCCACCGTCACAGCTGTTGTCACCAGCACAATGCCCATCGCCAGAATGAATGGGAGCGCTGTAGTTTCCTTGGGGTCCGGATAAATAGCGTTGATCATTTGAGTGATAAGAAAAGCACCAGCCGGTGCCCCCAAAAGAAAGGCAATAAGAATCGTCCAAAAGTATTGTTTACTGGCAATTCTGATGATTTGCGTTGCATCAGCCCCCAGCACCTTCCTTATCCCAAATTCCTTTTTCCGACTTTGAATGCTAAAGCCGAGCAGACCAAACAAGCCCAGGCAAGCAAGGACAATAGCTAAGCCCGATATGAAGCTTATCACCACAATATTTCCCTGATTTTCCTTAAAGAAGTAATCAAAAACATCTACCTGATACTTACTGTTGTAAGGGTCGTTTGGGGCTATTCCTGTCCATGCTGATGCAAAATATTCGTCCAGTTCTTTTTCATTACCCGCAGCGGTTTTCACTACGAAATAATTAAAATCCTCCTCGGGAGCAGCAGTGAAAACAGTTGGTAGCATTTCATCGTAAAAAGCATTGCACATGAAGTTTTCCACTACCCCCACTACCGTGTACCGTGTGCTATCATAAGTCACCTGTTGGCCTATGGCATCATCCCAACCAGCCTTTTCCACAAACATTTCTGTTACGATGATACTTCCTGACTGGTCAGCTGCTTTGCTGTCTCCAAAGAACCTTCCTTCCTTAAGGCGGAAGCCCATCGTTTCCATATAGTTTTCGCCCACATGAAAGGCATAGGTTTTGACCTCCTTGTCAAGCACGTCGGCTTTGGTGAGCTTATTGGCCCTGGCCACGTGGTAATTGCTCCCGGCATAGCTCAAAACAGCGGTATTCCTGTTGGCCGCATCCCTCAGGGCCTGAAAGTCCGACGCCTCCACCAGTGGCATTGAAATGATTCCTTTGGGATTGTATCCCCAGTCCTTTTCCGCCTGATAAATGGCATTGTCGGTAAAAACAAAGCAAGCGATGATGGTGCTTATGGCAAAGAAAAACTGAAAGCCCAGCAATATTTTGCTGAAGACGTTCTTTGAACCCAGTTTCTCATTTCCTCTGAAAATACTGGTTGGCTGAAACTTCGACACATAGAAGGCCGGATAGGCACCTGACACCAGGCCAATAAATAGTAACAGCCCACCGAAGAAAGCAATCAGCATGGGAAGACTAGAAAATTCAAAAGGAATGGTAATTGGTATCATGGTGTTGAGCCCGGGCAAAAAGAAATAGTAGCTCAACACAGTGCCCAATCCCAGAGCAAAAGTGCATAAGATCATGTTCTCCAAAATGAACTGGTAAATGATCTGCCGCCGATTTCCCCCAATCACCTTCCTCATGGCAATTTCTTTCAGTCGTCGGGTAGCGGCCGTTACAGAGATATTCATGTAATTAAAACAAGCCAGCAAAACCAACATAGATGCCACCACAGAAAGCCCGATACGCCCGGCTGGATGCCCGCTCCCGCTTATCGAGCCATCTATTTCAAAAGACCTGAGCGCCAGTTTCTCCAATGGCACCATCTCAAATTTATCGATAGGCCATTTGCTACTTGTTTGATTCTGCAGAGCCACAAATCCTCTAAAAGTCTCCTCCAATTCCTGTGGCTGGCGACCTTCCTTCATTTCAATAAAAATAGCATCTGTGGAATAGGCCCAGTCATAATGATCTTCGAGTTGCAGATCAAAGAAGTTGTCCATCGGCACCATGATTTCAAATGAAAAGCTCGCTTTATCCGGCGTCTTGTCCATTACCGCCCCCACCGTATAGTTCTGAATCACACCGTTGGAATACTTGATGGAAACATCCTTGCCCATAGCGTCCTCCCGTCCAAAGTATTTCTCTGCGGTATTTTTATCAATCACTACATAACTTTTGTTCTCCAGCGCATTTACATCTCCATACTTGATAGGAAAATCAAACACTTTCAGCAGGGCCGGGTCAACAAACGATACCAACTCGCTAAAAACATTGTCACCAAACCGCATATTGCCATACTGGAATTCGACCCGCACCACATTGTCAACCCCAGCGTGCTTGTCAACCAAATCCGGCCCTATCAGCAAGGGAGCATCCGCCCACATCGCAGTGCTGTTCTCGGTTTTCACATGATTGATCAGTTGGTAAATATTCCTCCTGTTGGAGTGGAAGTCGTCCATATGCGTCTGCATATCAACAAATATGAAAATGGCGATGCCCATGCCTATTGCCACAGACAAGCCAAGGATGTTGATGAGCGAGATGCCCCAGTTTTTGGATAGGTTTCTGAAACCTATCGTAAAGTAATTTTTAATGAGTCCCATTTGACTAGCCTTATAATTTGAGTTTGTCCTTTTAATGTTCGCCCACCTAAAAAATCGAAGTACATTCCAAATAAACCGCCGCCGGGCTTTTTGGGTGTCTACAGCAGCCTCCCTCTCAAAAATCTCATAGATATCCCCTTCGATCTCTTCCAGAAGATCGGGATTGCAATACCACCTTAGGAATTTATCAGCCCATTTAGGCGGCGATAGCTGCTTCATAATGAAAAGTTGAAGGCCATTTTTGGTATTCTTTTGTACAGCTCGTTCCTGAAAGCGAAAGACTCATCCAGCGCCTTTTTGCCAACAGCCGTCAAAGTGAAGTACCGCTTGCGTCGCCCGCCTCTTTCGTTGGTGGCTCCTCCCATCCGTGACGTAACGTAGCCTTTCTCTTCCAGCCTCCGCAACACGGCATGGGCCGCACTTACATTCATGCTTCTACCTGTCTGCTTTTCTATTTCATCCATTACAGCCACGCCATAGGCTTCGTCAAACAACGCCCCAACTGTCAGCAGTATAAGTTCTTCCAATTCACCCAAATATGAGCCTTTCATAGTCACCATTAGTTATACAAACATAAAAGTAATGCATTATGTTGTCTTTTTGTAGAAGAAATAAAAATAAAAGAGCCGGGAGGTTATCCCGGCTCCTGACCCTATTCATCAATCACTTATGGTTTTTTATATCTCGCCCACGTTTCATCTATGTATACGGAGTCAATTTCTTGTCCTTGCTTCACTGTCTTTTCCGCAAAAAGTGTCCACCTGTTGGCGTTAACAACACCACCAAATGTAATGGTAGCCCCCGTTAGGGTGTGACCCGACGGGTGAATCATTGCCACATTCTCGGTGTACGTTTTTCCATCATAGATAATTGATCCTGTGCCTGTTCCTGAAATATAGTCCCCGTCATCATTGTATTGAATCCAAACAAAATGTGAAGGAGTCACAAGCTTCATATACTTCACAAAGCCAGGGTAGCTCATTTCAGGGCCTCCTTCCTTTTCGTGATAGGAAACTAACTCCCAGGTTCCGACGAGGGAAGTGTCGTTTTTTGCAACTGCAGGCACCTTCCTCCACATTTCCTCGATGCGAGACGAATCCACGACAACTGTTTCCGCACTTTCGACATCAAACTCAAAATCTTTCACGAAACCTCTATGATGCCATTCACCGTCGACAAAGTCAGCCGTGAAGTTGATTTTTTGGCCGAGGATGCTACTGGTGGCTGGAAGAAAAAATTCAATGTTTTCAACATAGTTCTCACCATCATAGGTGTAGGTTCCACCTCCCATTCCCACAAGCTGATCGTTATCTTTCTGATAGCTTATCCAGGTAAAATGGGTTGGGGTCAGGTGTTTTTGGTAAAGAATATTGGAGGGGTGATCTATCCAAGTCTTTCCACCACTGGAGTCGCTCATGTAAGACACCAGCTCCCATGTGCCCACAAGACTTTTCGGTGCCGTTGTCGACTCCTTCGAGGAATCGGACGAGCACCCACTGGCCAGCACATAAATACTGGCAACGGCTAAAATCAATATATTTTTCATGGTTATAATATTTTAGGTTGGTTTCTCCTTCCTGTTGTGATCCTCTTAAAATGTAAGCATTATTTATGAGAAAGTCAGAATTTTCCTCTGCTTAATATCCCTCACATCGACAAAATCACAAAGCAGGAGATGTTTGCTTCATCTGGCCACTACGTATAATCTCTATCTTTCCGTGCGATTTCATCAGTTTCATCATAAGTTTGCGGCTTAATAAAAAACCATGTCCTCGTACCCCTCCATTATTCTCAAAGCAGGAAAAGAACGCTCTATCCAGCGTTTCCACCCATGGGTGTTTTCAGGAGCTATCCAACATACTCCAAAAGGATTAAATGAAGGTGACCTGGTGCAGGTGCTGGACAGTAGAAAGAAGTTTCTGGGCATCGGACACTACCAAATCGGTTCGATCACTGTGCGCATGGTGGCTTTCTCCGACGTCACGGTCGATGAAGCCTTCTGGAAAGGCAAAATTGACAGGGCAGTTGAAGCCCGCAGGGCAGTAGGCTTGACGAAAAAAGACGACCTCAACGTTTTTCGCCTGATACATGGAGAAGGCGACGGCTTGCCAGGGCTGATCATGGACTACTACAATGGAACGGTGGTTTTTCAAGCGCACTCCGTTGGCATGTATCTGCTGAAAGACACTTTTGCTTCTATCCTCAAAGAGCTTGACCTCCCCATAACCGCCTGCTACAACAAGAGCGCCGGCACCATCCCTTTCAAAGCACCTATCCAGGCCGAAGATGGATTCATTTTCGGGGAAGGCGACACGGTGGAGGTAAATGAATACGGAAGCAAGTTCACCATCAATGTGGTGGAAGGTCAAAAGACAGGTTTTTTTATCGACCAGCGGGAAAGCAGGAGGCTGCTGGAGGAGTTTAGTAAGGGCAAGAAAGTGCTTAACACCTTCTGCTACACAGGTGGCTTTTCGGTATCCGCTTTAAAGGCTGGTGCCTCAGAAGTGGTCAGTGTCGACAGTTCGCAAAAAGCCATTGACCTGACTGAGCAAATCATTGATTTGAATTTCGGGAAAACGGAAAAGCATACGTCCCTTTGTGCTGACGCTTTCGACTATCTGGCTAAAATGCCCGACGATTTTGATGTGATCGTGCTCGACCCGCCTGCCTTTGCCAAGCATGTAAGGGTGCTTGAAAACGGTCTCAAGGGCTATCGCACGATTAATGAAAAGGCCATCAAAAAAATAAAGCCGGGAGGAATACTGTTTACGTTTTCATGCTCTCAGGTAGTTTCACCGCAAGATTTTCGCACGGCTGTGTTTTCAGCCGCTGCTGCCACAGGACGTGAGGTTCGCATCCTGTACCAAGTGCATCAGCCAGCCGACCACCCGGTAAGCATTTACCACCCTGAGGGGGAGTATTTGAAGGGCTTGGTGTTGCAGATAAGTTAACCCTCGCTCTACTTCAGCTTTTCATTGCCCTTGTGGCGGGTCTTGTCTCTGCTGGTCTTTTTCTCCAGATTCTTTTGGAACGCCTCGGTTAAGTTGACTCCTGTCTGGTTGGCCAGACAAATCAGCACCCACAGCACATCGGCCATTTCATCTCCCAGGTCTCTTCCTTTGTCTGATTCCTTGAACGACTGCTCGCCGTAAGTCCTTGCCATAATGCGGGCCAACTCCCCCACTTCTTCGGTCAGAATCGTCATGTTGGTCAGCTCGTTGAAGTAGCGGACGCCTACAGTCTTTATCCAATGATCTACCTGCTCCTGTGCTTGTTCTATCGTCATCTGGAAGGGTTTAAGCTTTGTTCTTAGTATCAATAATGATCGTAACAGGGCCATCGTTTACAAGCGCCACTTTCATATCGGCCCCAAACTCACCCGTCTGTATTTCACGTTGTAAGTCAGCCTGTAGCTGTGCAATCATTTTCTCATAAAGAGGGATGGCCACATCCGGCCTGGCAGCTTTGATATAGGAAGGTCTGTTGCCCTTTTTTGTGCTGGCGTGCAGCGTAAACTGACTGATAAGCAGTATGTCGCCCCCAACCTCCGCAAGGCTTTGGTTCATCACACCATCGTCGTCGTTAAAGATCCGAAGATTGACAATTTTCCTACTCAACCACTCTATATCTTCCTGAGTATCCGCCTCCTCAATACCCAGAAGCAACATAATACCAGTTCCAATTTTTCCTTCGACGACGCCGTTAATTGTTACCGATGCCTCCGACACTCTTTGAACCACTCCAATCATTGCTCTTATTTTTCCTTCGAAACATTATCAGGTTCAAAGTACAATCAATAATCAATTCAGGCTAATCCTTTGTGGTCGTTATTTTTTCAATTTGTCGGGAGGGGAAAACATGGAGGCGTGGTAGCCCCTTTTTGGCCGTAACGACCATTCCTTTTGCCACCCTGCTGGCGTCAATAGCAAAAAGCTTTCTACTCGATCCTATCATAAAAAAGGAGAATAGTTTGGAAAAAAACTTGGCAACTTCTTCGAAAGGGCGACGGTCATCCCTTTCACCCAAAAGAAGAGAGGGTTGGTAAATATATAGCGAAGGGAGACTTAATTTCTTCAACGCCTCTTCGAGCATCCCTTTCACTTTGTTGTAATAAATGACCGAATCAGCATTGGCACCCAGCGCAGTAACAACATGAAACTGCTCACATGTGGCAGTTTTAGCAGCCGCCTGAGCCAGATTGAAACAGTAGGTATAATCCACTTTAAAAAAAGCTTCCTTCGATCCGGCCTTTTTCAAAGTGGTGCCCAGGCAGCAAAAAAAATGATGGGCCTGCATATCAGCCGAAAGGCTCTCCAAATTCTCAAAATCTGTTATAACAGCCCGAACTTTGTCGTTGGCAGACGGGAGCTCTCTTCGTGTGAGGACTACAATTTTATCATAATAATCGTCGCCAACCAGTTGATCCAGCAGCGATGTACCAACCAAGCCAGTGGCACCAGCAATAAGTGCAGTCTTACCCATATCATTTGAAGTTTAATTGTTGGCAACTCTATCTGAAAGTTGCTTAAAACCATTGACGGATACCGCCACTGCGGCCACTCTTTCCGCAGGCTTTTCGCCTGGCAGGTGCTGGTTGAGAAAAAAACTTACCAGTTTATTGAATCATTTACTGCTGGTATCAAACGGTAAGTCGTTCAAGATAAAGTTATTTCCATCTTGCTTAAGTACAAAATATCCTTTGGAAAATTTAGTCGCCCCTTTTTTTTGCCAACTACGCTGCCCTTTTCAAATAGAAAAATTATCCCTTTCCCATAACAGGTACTCGTCAATATCCTGCTTTAAGCTGCGGTAAATGAAAGCAATCATTGAGATGTCATCGATCAGCCCCAGCGCTGGGATAAAATCAGGTATAAGGTCGATAGGGGTGATAAAATAAATAAGACCGGCAACCAGAAGGACGATGCTTTTCCAGGGCATTACACGGTAATTACCAGAAATATAGTTCTTCACCATTCTGGAAATAACCTTGATTCGTCCGACAAAACCACTGAGCCTTTCATTGCTTTGGGTAATCTCGCCAAGCTTAGAAGACACACTCCCAATTATTTTATCCACACGCTCTCCATCCCGAAGTACCCTCTCGGCTTTCTTTTCATACGACGACAGCGCTTTTTTCTCCTTATTCTCCTCCATATGTCCTAAAACACCTTTCTGATTTCATCTTTCATAAAACTCAAGGCCTGCTCCACCGGGTCACGCTCTTCCTGCATGGCCCTTTGAATGACGGCCTTTGCCAACTCAATACTCTTCGATTCTGGATTCACCTCTGTAATAGCCTGATTAACAATCATAATCACACTTTCCATCGCACTTTTTATCGACCTCCAGGCGTCGTCTGACATGTATAACTGCTGCGACAAGTTATGGTTAAACTCATCCCGAATCTCTTTGAGAAGCACATGCTGTAGTTCCTTGGAAGTGAGGTTGCCGGTGCTGAGCCTGGCAAGCAGGTTACTTGGCGATATCCGTTCCAGAAAAAGACACATTCTCTCATAGGCCTGGAGCCTGATCGGAAGAATGCTCTCGGTATTCTTCATTTTCAACTCCAACATCCTTTTTTCCAACTCCTTGTTCAGAAACGACCTAACCATCAGGTACATAGCATAAAGTACCAGGCCAGCCGGGATAATAATTTTTGCAAGATCAACTAAGGGCTCCATTTACCAGGGTTTTGATTTGAAGTTAGAATTATTTTAACGGACTTACCGTTTTCAAAATAAATAAATTTAAATCCCCGAATTGCAGCAACTTTGCCTGAGTTCTGGAAAAATTAGCGAATACAGATGAATATACACCCTGTAAGCATTAGCGAGAAAGCGCTGGGGGAGATCAAAGAGATCATTGCCAAAAAGAAGATCCCGGAAGGCTATGGCCTGCGTATTGGCATCAGAGGAGCCGGCTGTGCAGGTGTTTCCTACATGCTTGGTTTCGACAAGAAAAAAGAGGGAGACATTGAGTACTCCATAGCGGGAATTTCCGTGTTTATTGAGAAAAAGCACACCATGTACCTCATCGGTTTGGAGGTAGATTTTTACGATGGCGCTGATGCCCGTGGTTTTTCCTTTGTCAATCCCGACCTACCGGTGCCTGACCAGGCTCACTGACGACTCCTCACACCTGCCCTCCAACGGCGGCAATATCTTAGCCACGGTTATGTCAAGTATCTTCACCTCAGTGTATTCTTCAAAAAGTTTCTCTGATATTTTGTAAGCCAGGTGCTCTAGTAAGTTAACCGGAACTTCCATGATCTCAGCCACTATCTGATACACCTCCTCATAGTCGAGTGTGTCGGCCAGCTTATCTGACAATGCGGCTTTGGAAATGTCTGTTTGGAAAACCAGGTCAATGCGAAAATCATTGCCTCTTTCACGTTCAAAGCTATGAACGCCATGAAAAGAGTGAAACATCAGTCCTTTCAGTGCAATTTTTCCCTGCATCAATTCAGCTCATCAAAAAATGAGCCCGTCGAACTGATTTCCTCCAGGCTGTACTCCTCACCTGCAACCTTGATCACCTTTCTGGATTCGGTGACGGCCTTCGCTTTGACTTCTTCTTTTGCGGGAGTTTTTTGAGCTGGCTTTACCCCGGCCTCCACGGAAAGTTTTGTGACCTCGGTAGGCGACTCAAGCTTCACATCCTCATCCGAAAAAATCTCTTTTTTCACACGGGAAAGTGCCTTTACCTTTTTCAATTGTTCATCAAAGGTTTTTCCGCTTCTGTTCTTCTCGATACGATCCACCTTTTCCATGATATCGCTGGACGACATCCTCAGGCTATTGATCAAATTGTCACGATGGTTCTCAATAGACTTATAAGTTTGCTCCAGGGTTTTCACTTCCTCGTGCAAATCTTCAATGATTTCTCTCGAATGATCTTCAGCCCTCTCAATCATCGCACGGGCTTTATTTTTCGCCTCGCTCATCAACGCCTCCGCCTTCATTTGCGTCTCCTTCATATGAAGTTCGGCTGCTTTACTGGCCTGCTCAATAAGGTTAGCAGCAGTATCATCAGCAGTTTTGAGGGTTTTGAACAGCGAGCTTTCAACCTCACGGAGCTTGGCAACTTCTTTTTCGGCGGCCTCCAGCTTATAGCGCAACTCCTTGTGCTCATCTTGCATCCTCTCCCACTCTTGAGAAAGTGTGAGCAAAAATGCATTCACTTCATCTTTGTCGAGGCCTCTAAAAGCCTTTTCAAAAGACTTTTGTCTTATTTCTAACGGAGTAATTTTCATCTGATAGTATATCTTCCTTTCGACGGCGGTATCGCCAAGGGGTTAACTAATAAACCGAAAATGAAGTTGCAGGTGAGCTAAAATAGGGCAGAAAGGTAGGTAAAATCTATTGTCATTCAAAGTGGGAGGGGTTGAAATTCAAATCCCACACCGATATTGACCTGTCGTCGCTGGCAGAAACTAGCTGGTCATTGTAAGAAGTCCACAGCATTTTATTCACCGAAGTGCCGTGCCCGGCATGGCGTGATTTGTCGATCACTTTTAGCAGTTGAAGTGTTGAGGCGTCCCACACCTTGATACTTTTATCCATGCTGCACGTTACAAAATGGCTGCCCGAAGGGTTGTAAACAATATGATTGATGGCATACATATGGGCAACGATAGACTCATAAGCCACATAGTCCTTCTCCACATCCCACACCTTCAAATGTGCATCCCTACCCCCGCTTAGCAGCCACTTGAAGTCAGGTGAGTAGCAAACAGAGAACACAGAATTGGTATGAGAGTCAATGGTATTGACCAAATCATAAGTTTGAAGATCGAACGCTCTTATGGCAGCGTCGCTATAACCCACTGCCAGGTGCCTGTCTACCGGGTTCACGGCAATCGTTCTGGCGCTTTTGTCGCTGAATTTAAGCCTGCGGACAATTTTCACATTTGGCCAGTCAATCACAATCACCTCACCGCTTCCCGTGGCCACAAATAACAAATCCCTGTAGTACTGAATATCGAATATTGCAGCGTCGGTCAACTTCAGGGAAGCCTTTTCTTTGCCTTTGGCAGTGTCAATGAAATGGATGCCGTCGTAATTATGTCCAGCCACCAAAAAACCAGCCTCATGGATGTAACAAAGGGCATAAATTGAATTGTCCAGCTTGGCTACCAGTCGGCCATTTTCCGGTGCCTCCAAATCCCAGCTGGCCACCATACCATCGCCGGCGGCGGAGTAGAACAGCTGGCTGGTGCCTCCCCGGGCTAACGTATAAATACAGTCCTTGTGCCCGGTAATGGCAGCCAATTTTTTCACCTCCACTTTTGACATTGCACTTTCTCTATTTAGTTTCGATCAACGGATTACAAACATACAAAAGATGCCAGTGGTTCTGACGAAACGTATTAGTGAGGACGAGATTCTGGCGATTTGGGAAATCACCGAGTCGTATGAGGAATTTGAAGAGCGTCTTCACAGAACCCACTGGATCGATAATGCGCAGGAAGGAACCATCCACCCCATCAAAAGACTGGAGTACCTCTCCTGCCGTTTTGCGACAGAGCACCTTGCCGGGGCTATCAATATTCCGTTTCACGGAGTTTATAAAGACTTCCACGGTAAGCCGCATCCGAAGGGAGACGAGTTTTTCCTTTCATGGTCGCATGCCTATCCGTATGCTGTAAGCTGTATCCATCTCAAAAAGCCTGTTGGCATAGATATTGAAAGACCCAGAGAGCAGCTTGTGAGAGCAAGCAGTAAATACATGAATGATGACGAAACATCTTTGGTAGAAGGAAACAACCTTGATCAGCTATGCCTCATTTGGGCCGCCAAAGAAGCTATTTTCAAAATGAATGGCAGAAGCGGTTTGTCGCTGAAGGACGACATAACAATAGAGAGCATAGAAAATACCAAAAAAAAGGTATTGTCTAAGGCCAATATTAATGGTAGCATTAAAAAAATATCTCTCGATTTCTTTCGAATGAAAGAAAACTGGGTGGTATATACCCGATAAATAGCTATATTTATATAAAATATTTTATATTTTATCTTCTTAAAAGAATATTAGAATTGAAAAAGACTGCTTGTGTATTTTTTTTAATTGCCTGCTTACTTCAAACTACTGCGCCGGTTTATAGCCAAACTATCTCAGGCGATATCAACCTGCAGGACGTTTCGTCAGGAAAGTCCTTTAGTTTTTCGAGCTTGTCCGGAGCTAAAGGTATTGTCGTGTTTTTTACGAGCGAACACTGCCCTTATGCCAAGCTCTACGAAAAGCGAATAGTGACGCTGGCAGCAGAGCTCAAGGGACTCGGTATTCACACAGTGTTGGTCAACCCCAACGACGGCATTCTAAGCCCCGATGATGCAGTGGAAAAGATGAAAGGAAAAAGCTACCCTTTTCCCTACCTGGCCGACAAACAGCAGCAGTGCGTGAAAATGTTCAACGCCCAAAAAACACCGGAGGTGTTCCTGATCAAAGCTTCAGGAAGCAATTATGAATTGGTTTATCAGGGAGCATTCGACGACAACCCGATGTCGGAAGAGGAAGTAACGGAGACTTATCTGGCCAATGCGGCAAGAGCCCTGGCTGCCGGGAAAGCAGTTGCCAAAAAGGTGACTAGACCTACTGGTTGTATGATTAAGAGCCGTCAATAAATCTCTTCATCACCCAATACCTTCAAGAGTATCTTTATTTCGTCGGTGCGGTGGTAGTCGCCCAGCAGATAGTGCTTAAAGGCTCAGTTTATCGAATTGACAGAGTGTGTTTTGTCAGAAATAGAAAAATTCTCCTTAAAAGCTGCGTTGCAGGCAAAGAATCATCCTTGCAATTTTAACATTTAATGTTAAAATTGCAAGGATGATTCCGAGAGAGATTCAAAGACAAATACAGACACTGCTAACAGAATTTCCTGCAGTTGCGATACTTGGGCCAAGGCAGGTAGGCAAAACAACGCTCGCCGACGCTATTGCAAAAACAATGAAATCCAAATCCGTCTACCTAGACCTCGAGCTTCCGTCAGATCTCTCGAAGCTGCATGAGCCAGAACAATACTTCGAACTTCACAAAGGCAAGCTGATCATCCTCGATGAGATACAAAGAGCGCCAGAGTTATTCTCAATTCTGCGAGGAGTTATCGATCACCGTAAACGTGAAGGTTATACATCGGGGCAATTTCTAATTCTCGGGTCTGCCTCTCTGGATCTTTTAAAACAATCTTCTGAATCATTAGCAGGACGGATTGCTTTTACTGAGTTGACCGGACTTTCCATTAACGAAACTTATAACCACAAGACCGACAATATCAATCGGTTGTGGTTAAGAGGCGGATTTCCTGATAGCTACACTGCCCCATCAGATCAATCCAGCTTTCGGTGGCGTTCCAATTTCATTTCCACCTATCTGGAAAGAGACATTCCTCAGCTTGGTTCCAGAATTCCCGCCACCACCTTACGAAGGCTTTGGACAATGCTTGCGCACTCGCAAGGCTCTCAAGTCAACATGTCAACTTTGGCAACCGGGCTTGACACCTCCGTCACCTCTATCAAGCGCTACCTTGATCTCCTTGAAGACTTACTTCTCATCAGAACTTTACGACCATGGGCTGGAAACGTAGGCAAAAGGCTTGTCAAATCACCCAAAGTTTATATCCGGGACAGCGGGCTTACTCACTCCCTTCTTAACCTGATAACTATGGATGATTTATTGGGTCACACCATTGCAGGACTAAGCTGGGAAGGCTTTGTTATGGAAAACATGTTGTCGAATTTGAAGTTAGGTAGTACACCATGGTTTTACAGAACATCAGCAGGAGCAGAAATTGACCTCATTATTGAAAAGCCAGGAGGAGGTAACTTCGCCATCGAAATCAAAAAATCTTTGACCCCAGTACTTTCGAAGGGATTTTATCACGCCTGTGAAGATGTCAGGGCCGTAGAACGTTTTGTGGTTTACCCAGGTACTGAAGAATACTCTATCGGCAATGGTGTAATAGCAATACCAGTAGGTAATGCTATGCAATTACTCCAATAACAAAAGGCCGTCAATAAATCTCTTCATCACCCAATACCTTCAAGAGTATCTTTATTTCGTCGGTGCGATGGTAGTCGCCCAGCTTGTCGAAAGAAACGATCAGGTTTCTCATGATGCGCCTTATGATTTCGAGGTTAGCGCACGGCTGATAATAAGATTCCTGAGGAACGAGGTGCAGATGCTCAATGTAATTGTTGATATCTTCTTTGCTGAACACCAGCCCTTTGTTGAATACATTGATATAAAACTGAAGCTTCTCTGTTTTGTAAGTAAGTATAAACAGATTGGGGAGGTTCACGCCTTTCACAGGCATATCGAGTTTCTGCGCTATCAGCATGTAAACCACGCACAATGAGATGGGGTTGCCTTTTCTCGACTCAAGTACCGTATTGATCATTGAGTTGGCAGGTGAATGAAAATGCTTGGTATTGGCACTAAACTTCAGTTTTCCGAAGATGGCACTGTTCAACATCTTCACCTGATCAAACGGACTCAACTCAGGGTTGTGCTCAGTCCAAACGTCCACAAAAAGCTGCTCAAAGTCTCTTACCAGCTTGCTGAACTCCAGATCGGGGTATTGGTAGGTCGCAATCAACCACAAGCCTTCAAGCAGGTTGTCTTCTCTCTCATCCATCCACGCCTTCAATCGCTCCTGCAAAAGATCGAACTGTAGCGTATGGATCATGTCCTCCAGCCTTCGCTGAACAGTTGGATTGAAGCTTTTTTCCCATTCGCCCTCCAAAAACGGAATAATTGTCGTGCCTAGCGACATTATTTTCCCCTCCACATGAGTGCTAACCTCAGTGTCATCGTCGTCAAGCAACGACACCAACGCTTTTAGCTCTCCCTCATTGATCACCTCTACACCCATTTATACTGAATAACTTTAGTTCTGTTAATGGAGAAATACCTCGTCAAAATGCCTCAAAAAAACAAGAATCAAAAGAGAGTTTCAAATTAATGCATGCCCCTTAACGCCTGTTATGTTTGAATAATTCCCACGTTGAATGGCCTGGTAATAGGGGCATGATTGGCCGCTTCAATCCCCATGGAAATAATTTTCCTGGTCTCGGACGGATCAATGATCCCATCCACCCATAGCTGCGACGCCGCATAGTATGGGCTTAACTTTTTATTGTAACTGTCTGTAATCTCGTCCAGGAGTTCCTTCTCAGCCTCCGGTGTTATTTCCTTTCCCTGCCCTTTGAGGGTTGATACTTTGATTTGCAAGAGCGTTTTGGCTGCAGAACTGCCACTCATTACGGCAATCTGGGCCGTTGGCCAGGCATAAATCAACCTCGGGTCATAAGCCTTGCCACACATGGCATAGTTGCCAGCACCATATGAATTACCAAGAATGAAAGTAAACTTGGGCACCACGGAGTTAGCCACAGCGTTGACCATCTTTGCGCCGTCCTTTATGATGCCGCCATGCTCAGCCCGGCTCCCCACCATGAACCCGCTCACATCGTGAAGAAACACGAGCGGTATCTTCCTCTGGTTGCAGTTCATGATAAAACGGGCCGCTTTATCTGCCGAATCGCTATAAATCACCCCACCCATTTGCATTTCTGAGGCTGCTCCTGAGCCTTTTTTTGCCTTTACTATCTTCCGTTGGTTGGCCACTATCCCCACCGCCCATCCGTTCACTCTTCCATGTCCGCAAATGAGCGTCTTTCCGTACTCAGGCTTGTACTCATCAAATTCCGATCTGTCCACCATACATTTGATCACTTCCAGCATATCATAGGGTTTGACCCTGTCTACAGGAAAGAGGCCATAGAGTTTTTGTTCGTCAAGTGGTAGTTCAGCTTTTACCCGGTCAAAGCCGGCATTCTCCGGAGCCCCTATCTTGTCAAAAATCTTCCTTACTGCATCGAGACACGCTTCGTCATTTGGATACCTATTATCAGTGACTCCAGATATTTCACAGTGGGTGGAGGCACCCCCAAGTGTTTCGCTGTCTACATCCTCACCGACGGCTGCCTTTACCAAATAGCTGCCAGCAAGAAAAATGGAGCCTGTTCCGTCCACAATCAGCGCTTCATCTGACATGATAGGCAAATAAGCCCCGCCGGCCACACAGCTACCCATAATAGCCGCCACCTGCACAATGCCCATGCTCGACATCAGGGCGTTGTTGCGGAACTGCCGCCCGAAGTGCTCCTTGTCAGGAAATATCTCATCCTGCATGGGCAGAAAAACACCGGCACTGTCGACGAGGTAAATGATCGGAAGTTTATTTTCAATAGCGATTTCCTGGGCCCGGAGGTTCTTTTTGGCAGTGATGGGGAACCAGGCCCCTGCCTTTACAGTGGCATCGTTGGCCACTATCACACACTGGCGCTTGCTTACATAGCCAATGCCAACGACAACACCTCCGGACGGGCAACCGCCATGCTCTTCATACATGCCGTCGCCCACAAGAGCACCGACTTCAAGAAACTCCGATTCGGCATCGATCAGCTGGTGTATCCTCTCCCTGGCGGTGAGCTTTCCTTTGGCATGTTGGGCATCAATTTTTTTAGTGCCACCACCTTTTTTTACTTCGGCAAGTTTCTGATTGAGTTCACTAACGAGGAGCCTTAGTGCATCTTCATTTTTGTTGAATTCCAGATTCATATAAGCTTTTGGGTTAATAGCTAATTCTGACGTGCCTCCATCGCATCGGCTCAGATGAAACCCAAATTACCTCAAAAGGATCAATTTTTGTCCCTCGCCAGGTCTTTTTCGATTTTCTTCCTGCTTTTGCCTAGTGGAGCGAAGAAATGCTTGGGATAGGCATTGATATGAACTACCAGGCTGTCAAGGTCCTCGATGGTTTTGTTCAGATTGGAATAGATTGAATCTTCTTTGAGCAGGCGGCCTACCGTACCCTCTCCTTTATTGAACATGTCGAGTGTGGTATTCACGTGTGAAAGAAGCTCCTGCGTCTCATCGAGGGTGGCCTGCAGCTCCAGTGCATTTACTTTTTCAATCGCTCCATTGGCATTGACCAAAATTGGGTCAATCCGCTTGATGGTTTGGCTAAGCTGAGCAGCCAGCTCCTGAAACGAAATCATGACATTGTTGAGTTCTTCCTTGTTCTCACCAATAATGCCATTGACCTGGTGGGCCATCACCTGAAGCTCGCCAATAGTGCTGTTGATCTTTTCGCCACTGCCCTGAAGCCCAAGAAGTATTTCATTAATTCTTCTGATGGTTATCCCTAAATTGTCGGCCACCGGTGCGGCACTTTCCTTCAGAAAATCGGTAATACCTTTATCGATTTCAGAAATAAGGGTGTCACCGTCCTCAATAGGCATCCCAACATCGTCGATGCTAAGCTCAATGGCCTTGCTTCCAAGGAAGTCGACATTGTACAGCTTTGCCCGGGTAGAGTCGGTCAAAATGATGTCCTCATCGATGGTCATTTCCACCAAAACCTGATTATCCCTGTCCTGCAGGATACGGATTTTGCTGATCCTTCCAACAGAGTAGCCGTTGACTATGACCGAGTTAGCTACTTTTAAGCCATCAATGGTCTCATAAAGTGCATAGTACTTGCTGGTATTGGAAAAAAAGTCGGTTCCCTTCAAAAAATTGAAGCCGTAGTATAGCAGTGCTCCAGATACAATAGTAAATAAGCCTACTTTAAATTCTTTAGAAAATCTCACGTAGTCTGGTTTAGTTCATTGACTCAATCTCATCCTTGTAATCTCTGAATGCCCGAAAGATGCCAGAAGCTATATACGATTGTTGCAAGGGATCGTTGAGCTCTTTTTCTTCCTGCTCATTGCTAAGATACCCCGTTTCAATCAAAACACTCGGCATAGAAGTCTCCCAAAGCACCCAAAAACCAGCCATTTTCACTCCCCGGCTATGTTTACCCACCCTTGTTTTGAACTGATTCTCAATTTTTGATGCCAAACTAAGGCTGTTTTGCTGGTAAGCGCTTTGGGTTAAACTAAACAGTATATACGATTCAGGAGAGTTGGGATCAAAGCCTTCGTACACTTCGGAGTTTTCTTCCTGAAGGATAACGGCGTTTTCTCTTTTGGCAACATCAAAGTTAGCATCACTCTTGTGAAGTCCCATTACATAGGTTTCGGTGCCTTGAACTGTTGGGTTGGCCACCCAATTGCAATGGATCGAAATAAAAAGATCGGCGTTGTTTCTGTTGGCGAATTGTGCCCTTTCATGCAAAGAAGGAAAGGAATCGTCCTTTCTGGAGTAGAGGACTTCTACATCAGGAAGGTATTTCTTGATGGTTTGCCCCAATTCCAGGGCTATTTTCAATGCTATATCCTTCTCTTTGGATATCTTTCCGTGTGTTCCAGGATCCTTGCCGCCATGTCCGGCATCAATCACAACCTTCCTTACCCGATAGTCGTGAACCCCAATAGGGGAATAGGATGCAGCAACCAGAAGCAGTGAAAATGAAAGTAATAAGACAATATTTTTCACAACATTTCGGTTGTTAACCTTAAACGAAATAATTTTACGCAAAATTGAAAATTTTTATCAGAAACTGAAATCTGGTCGTTCATTTCAAATAACCATTTCTTAATTGTCCCAATTTTAAATGCTCTCAATAAAAAATGCCTTACTACTTGCTATCGGCATCATTATATCCACATGGGGGCATGGGCAAAATTTAGGCCAGAAATCGGGACGAGATAGCGTAGCCATTGAAGAGCAACTCCCCATTTTGAAAGGAGATACGCTGGTGCCAAAACCAGAGCAACGGTTTTTAGGCAGCGACACGTTGAGTTTGCCAGGGAGCGACTTCTTTCAAAATCTGGATATCGACTCACTGGTTAACAAGCAGTTAGGGGCAGACACATTGAAGACTGACTCGGCCAAAGTAGCCAAAGAAATTCCTAAAAGCGACATCGAAACTGCTATTAAATACGAGGCGGCAGATTCGATCTTTTTGGATGTAAATACCCAAAGAGTGATGCTCTACGGTGAAGGGAAAATCAACTACGGCAAAATCGAGCTCCAGGGAAGTAGAATAGACATTGACTGGCCTACGAATACCATCAAAGCCAACTATACGACAGATTCCTTGGGAAAGAAAGTCGGCGTACCGGTGTTCACTGAGGGTGATGAGAGCTACAATGCTCAGGACATGACTTACAACTTCAAAACCAGAAAGGCGCTTGTGAACGGGATTGTCACCCAGCAAGGCGATGCCTACATGCACGGTGAAAAAGTAAAAATGAATGCCAGCAGCGAGCTTTTTATCAGGAATGCCAAATACACCACCTGTAACCTGGAAGATCCCCACTTTCACATAGCCTCCAGTAAACTGAAAGTGATCCCTGGCAACAAGGTCGTTTCGGGGCCTTTCAATCTTCATTTCAGGTCTATCCCAACACCCCTGGGTTTTGCTTTTGGTATGTTTCCGCAGCCAAAAAAGAAAGTATCGGGTGTGCTGGTACCCAAGTATGGAGAAGAACGGCGGAGGGGCTTCTTTTTGAAAGACGGGGGCTACTACTTCGCCATCAACGACTATATGGACCTTGCGCTGACCGCTCAGGTTTTCTCCAAAGGCAGCTACGGCGCAACCTCTGACTTCCGGTACAAAAAGCGTTATGCTTTCAATGGCAATATGAACCTGTCGTACAACAGGAATAAGGGCGAAAATGAAGAGGACAGCCTGTCGACCAAAGACTATTGGATCAGGTGGAGTCATACACCAGAAACAAAAGGAACGTTCCGGATTTCGTCGTCAGTGAACGCAGGTAGCTCCACCTATAGCCAAAATAACTACCAGAGTGTGCAGTTCAACACCAACTCACAATTCAACTCCAGTGTGAGTATGAGCAAAACGTTCACAGGCACACCATTCAATGCCTCGCTCAACTTCAGGCAAAGCCAGAACGTGCAAACCAAATCGATGACCATATCGGCACCGGAGTTTACACTGAACACCAACCGGTTTTTTCCGCTTGCCTGGATCACGTCCGGAAATGCTTCTGTGCTTGATAAGTTGAGTGTTTCACACAATTTTAGCCTTAAAAACGAGTTCAACAACACCAACCCAAACTACAATGCCAATATTGATGGGTCTGAGCAATACCTACCCGTCAACTCCGACAATCTGCCGGGCATGCTTCGCAACTCCAAAAACGGGGGAAGACATTCGGTGCCTATTTCCACTACATTTAATGTGCTTAAATTCATCAGCGTCAGCCCCAGTTTTAATTACACAGAGTGGTGGTACCTGAAAGAGCTCAACAGGCGATGGGACGACGAACAAAAAGAAGTGGTTACCGATACGGTTCGTGGCTTTAGCCGGGCCGGATCTTATAGTTTCGGGACGGGTTTCTCCACCAGGCTTTACGGTATGGTGTTCGTAAAAGGAGAAAAAGTGGAAGCTATTCGCCACGTGATCACCCCAACCGTCTCCCTGTCCTACTCGCCTGACTTTTCGGAAGAAAGGTTCGGTGTCTATCAAAATGTCCAAAGTGACTCGCTGGGGAGGACGAAGTTGTATTCAAAATACGACGGGTTTGTGTTTGGTGGGCCGGGCCTGGGGAAATCGGGCAGCATCGGCTTTTCGCTTAACAACAACTTTGAGATGAAAGTGCGAGACAGAAAAGACAGCACCCAGGAGTTTAAAAAAGTGAAGCTGCTCGACAACCTGTCCATCAGCTCCGGCTACAACCTGCTGGCCGACTCCTTCAACCTGAGCACAATAGGCTTTACCACCAGAACGCTACTATTTAACAAATTGGACATTAACTACAGGATGACGCTTGATCCTTACCTGTATGTGCTCGATAGCACCACCAATGTGGGTGGCGTACGTAAGGTGTACCAAACGAAAGTGGATGAATTCACATGGAACCACGGCCAGGGCATAGGAAATTTAAGCAATGCAAGTATTGCGTTAAGTACCAGTCTTAACCCAAAGGCACAAAAAGAGCAGAATAAGGACAAGGAAAGCGAGTTTGGAACAGAGGAAGAAAAAGACTACATCCGAACGCACCCTGATCAATATGTAGATTTCAATATCCCCTGGGACCTGCGTCTGAGTTACAATGTGGATTTCAGAAAAACAGGCTTTGCTGACCCCGTTGTAACACAGTCGTTCACCATGAGCGGCAATACGTCCATTACCGAAAACACCAAGATCACGTTCAGCTCAGGCTACGACTTCAAAAACAAAGAAATAACGCAAACCAGGCTCGGCATCATTCGGGATATCCACTGCTGGGAGCTTTCTGTTGACTGGACTCCCTTTGGCCGTTTCACCTCCTACTCAGTGACTTTGAGAGCCAAGTCGTCACTTCTGCAAGATTTGAAGTTGAGCAAACAAAGGAGTTTCTTCGATTCGTTTTAAGCAACCAGCGCTGCCATTCTCGCTATGAACCAAATAAAGGGTCGGCAACTTCTACAAAGTTCATCGCCAGCAGCCCTAAAACGCCGATTACCAATAGATAGTAGATAGTTGGGATGATGGTTTTTCGCAAAATCAGCCCCTCCTGCCCTAAAAAGCCGACGGTGGCAGATGCAGCCACAATATTGTGTATCGCTATCATATTCCCCGCCGCTGCTCCCACAGCCTGAAGTGCCACCATAAGCGTGCCTGGCATCAACAGCCTCTCAGCCACTCCAAACTGGAAGAAACTGAACATGAGGTTACTGACGGTATTACTGCCGGCAATGAAGGCCCCCAGCGCACCAATGGAAGGGGCAAATAAAGGGTAAATACTTCCGACATTGGAGGCCACCCACTCGGCCATAACAATAGGCATTCCGGGGATGTTCCCAGGATTAACCCCTGAATTGATATAAATTCTCACCATAGGCACGGTGAAAATCAACACGAAGCCTGCGCCCAAAATCATTTTACTGCTGTCGGAAAATGCCTGCCTGACTTTCCCCATCTCCATTTTGTGCAACAAAACCGTTAAAAACCCCGCCAAAAGTAGGATGGTGCCCGGCAAGTAAAAGGGCGTACTGCTGGCTGAAATATCTGTACCCAGAATTTGGTTGTAGCTCACGGCGATGCTGGTAAGCATGCCTTTAAAAGGAAGCTGCGGAAGGCGGCTGAGTACCAGAAGCGCTGCCACCAACAGATAGGGAGCCCAGGCAACAGCCAGCGAAAATGGAGCCTTTTCCAGTTTGTTGTCTGGCTGCACTTCGAGGCTTCCAAGCCATAGTTTAGGCCAGCTCTCCCGGGGCGGGAAATCCCAGCCGGTCTTCGGTACCAGAAACCCTTTTTTAGCAGCTGCCACTACTATGACAAGGCCAACGAGGGATCCAAATAGGGAAGGAAACTCCGGCCCCAGTACAAAGCCAGTGATCACATAAGGAATGGTGAACGCCAATCCGCCGAGGATAGCAAAAGGAATCATGGCAAAGCCTTCCCGCCAGCTTTTGTTGGCGCCAAAAAAACGGGTCATCATGCAAATCATAAACAGGGGCATCAAAACCCCGGCAATGGCGTGCAACACCACCACTTGACTGGTCACTATGTGCAGGTAGTCGAGGAAACTAATATTGGCGGCGGACAGCTGGCTTTCAAAGTCAACGCCCTGCAGGCCACCTCGTAGTCCGACCAGCACAGGCGTGCCCACAGCGCCAAAGGTAACAGCAGTGCTTTGCACCATCATACCAAGCATAACAGCCGCCATGGATGGGAAACCCATGGCCACCAGCAGCGGCGCCACAATGGCGGCAGGCGTGCCAAAGCCGGCAGCTCCTTCAATGAACGATCCAAACAGCCAAACGATGATTACTACCTGCACCCGCCTGTCGGTGCTGATGTCAGAAAAACCACGCCGGATGACTGTGATAGCACCAGAGTAGCTCAATAACGTGAGCATCAGGATGGCTCCAAAGATGATATATAAGATATCGAAGGTGATGAACAGTCCTTGAATAGTAGAGGCCAGAATATTAGCCAGTGGGAAATCCCAGGCTAGAAAAGCCACGATTGCTGTAAGTAGAAAGCCTATCGGCATCGAAATTCGGGCTGAAAGCCGGAACCCAGCCAACATAATAGCAACGACCAGGATTGGGAAAAGCGCAAGAAATGAAAGTAGTGACAAAGACATAGGTATGGTGTTTATAAAGTCGCCCCAGTGGGCTTACCGAACAGGCACAAGCGTGCTTTGAATACTCAATTCAAGTGCCTGATTTGAAGATAGATCAATTCAAAATGTTTAACCAGCCGCTCACAACAATTGGTAGGCATCAAGGGTAAGAAAGTCTTTAAAGTCCTCCTCTCGCACCAGTTTGTCGAACAACTCGGCGGCTATTTGCAGCTTGCCCGTAGCCACTCGTTCTTCGCCCAAAAGCAGCGCCGCACTGGCCTTTTCGGCTTCAAAAAGCGTTTCATACAATTCGATGTCGACAGCCCTTCCGTCGTCGAGCAACACACCCTCGCTGTGCAGCCATTGCCAAACCTGCGCTCTTGATATTTCGGCTGTAGCAGCGTCTTCCATCAGGTTGTACAAAGCCGCAGCACCAGTGCCCTGAAGCCATGATTCAATGTAAAGAATGCCAACATTTATGTTTAAGCGCAAGCCATTTTCAGTGATTTTTCCGCCGTCAATATTCAGGTTCAAAAGATCGTCTCTACCGACAGTTACATCGTCACGCATCACATTCTTCTGGTGTGGCTTCGTTTTTAAAACCGCATTAAACTCCTCCATGGCCGCAGGCACAAGAAATGGGTGGGCCACCCAGGTACCATCGTAGCCCTGGCTGGCTTCATTCTTCTTGTCCTGATGCACCTTTTGGAACGCAAGGTTATTTGCTTCCTCATCCTTTGACGGAATAAAAGCAGACATGCCTCCAATAGCATGGGCACCCCGTTTGTGGCATGTTTTCACCAAAAGTTCGGCGTAGGATTTCATAAAATGGACGCCCATGGTAATCTGAGCACGGTCGGGTAAAATAAACGCCTTATGATGCCTCAATTTTTTTATAGTACTAAAAATGTAGTCCCATCGACCTGCATTCATGCCGGCAATATGATCCTTCAGTTCATAAAGTATTTCCTCCATTTCGAAGCTGGCCAAAATCGTTTCCACCAGCACGGTGACCTTTATGGTCGCCTGAGGAATACCCAACAACTGCTGTGCCTTCACGAAAACATCGTTCCACAAACGTGCCTCAAGGTGACCTTCCAGTTTGGGCAGGTAATAATAGGGGCCGGAACCGCTTTCAAGCAGCGCATGAACGTTGTGAAAAAAGTAGAGACCAAAGTCGAACAGTGATGCCGACAAAGGCTCACCGTCTACCTCAACATGCCTTTCGGTGAGGTGCCAGCCTCTGGGCCGGATAACAAGCGTGGCAACCTCCTCCTTCAATGCATAAAGTTTACCATTAGGGGCTGTAAAGTCTATTTCCCTCAAGTTGGCGTCTTTCAGATTGACCTGACCTTCGATGCAATTTTCCCACGTGGGCGAGTTAGCATCTTCGAAGTCGGCCATAAACACCTTCGCACCCGAGTTGAGGGCATTGATCACCATTTTCCTATCGACAGGGCCAGTAATTTCCGTTCGTCTATCCTGCAAGTCAGCAGGAATGGGTGCTACCTGCCAGTTTCCGTCACGGATTTTTTTGGTGCTCCCGAGAAAATCGGGCAGCTCGCCAGCAGCAATGGCCTTTTGCCTTACTTCTCTGGCCTGCAAAAGCTGCTTTCTCTTTTTATTAAAGCTTCGGTGCAGCGCCACCACAAATTCAATTGCTTCGGGGGTAAGAATGGCTTCGTAGCCTTTCGACACCGCTCCGTTTATTTTTACTCCTGGTATATCTATTTTTGATGTTTTCATTTTCCGCTCTACTTAACTTTCTAATACTTATTTAAGGCCACCAAAGCACAGGTATTTGATCTCCATAAAGTAGTCCATGCCGTACTTGGATCCTTCTCTGCCAATACCTGATTGTTTCACTCCGCCGAAAGGTGCCACTTCGGTGGATATCATACCTTCATTAATGCCCACCATACCCGTTTCCAGGGCTTCAGCTACCCGCCAGCATCTGCCAACATCCCGGCTGTAGAAATATGATGCAAGACCAAAATCGGTATCATTGGCGATCCGGATGGCTTCTTCCTCTGTTTTGAACCTGAACACAGGAGCTACCGGGCCAAACACCTCCTCCCGGGAAATGATCATCTCCTGAGAGGCTTCGGCAAGGACGGTGGGCTCAAAATACAAGCCCTCCAATGCCTTGCCCCCTACTACTACTTTACCTCCTTTGGCCAGGGCGTCGTCCATATGATTTTTCACCTTAGCCAGCCCTTTTTCATTGATGAGTGGGCCAATCTCAGCGCCTTCCTCCAGGCCATTGCCTACCTTCAGCGCTGCTACAGCCTTTGAAAATTTCTCCACAAACTCATCGTAAACGCCGTCCTGCACCATAAGCCGGTTGACACATACACAAGTCTGGCCGCTGTTGCGAAACTTGGACGCCATAGCCCCTTTCACTGCTTCATCAATGTCGGCGTCGTCAAAAACAATAAAAGCCGCATTACCACCGAGTTCCAGCGAAAGCTTTTTAAGGGTTGAAGCGCTTTGGCTCATGAGCACCTTGCCTACGGCAGTGGAGCCTGTAAATGACAGCTTTCGCACTTTTTTGTTTTCACAAAGCTCCTTCCCTACCTCGCTGTTGTCCGATGTGGTAACCGTATTGTATACGCCCGGAGGAAAGCCTGCGAGCTCAGCAAGGTGAGAAATGGCCAGAGCGGTAAGGGGAGTCTCCGTTGGCGGTTTCACTACTACCGGGCTGCCCGCAGCCAGGGCAGGACCAACTTTTCTCGTGATCATAGCGAGCGGAAAATTCCATGGGGTGATGGCAGCTGCTACACCGATCGATTGCTTGATGACGACAATTCTCCTGTCGTTGCTATTGGCAGGGATCACATCACCATAAGTGCGCTTAGCCTCTTCGGCAAACCACTCAACAAAACCGGCACCGTAAGTCACCTCTCCGAGGCTTTCGTTCAATACTTTCCCACATTCGAGGGTCATTAGTTTGGCTAATTCATTCCTGTTTTCCAAAATGAGATTAAACCATTTGCGCAACAGCGTCGACCGTTCTTTAGCTGTGAGATCCCGATAAGCTGGCCATGCTTCGTTAGCTGCTTCAATGGCCTTGCGTGTATCTTCACGACCCATGTCGGTCACGCTGGCCAGTACTTCGCCTGTGGCCGGATTAGTCACATCAAAAGTCTTCCCACTGGCAGCTTTCACCCATTGGCCATTTACGTAGGATTCTGTTCTTATTAGTTTACTAGTGTCCACTTTTTTGTCTGTTTAAATTAATTCAACGCCGGGCATGCCCGGATCAGAAAGTGATTATCTGGCGTATGGCCTCTCCCTTTGCCAGCCTTTCAAAGCCTTCATTCACCTGATCGAGCACAAGCTTGTGAGTCATGAGTTTGTCTACTGGCAGCCTGCCGGATTGATACAAAGCGATATAGGCAGGAATATCTCTGGCCGGAATGCAGCTACCCAGATACGAGCCCTGTAGCGTTCTTTCTTCAGCTACCAGTTTCACAGGAGCAAATTCCATTTTCTTGCTTGGGTGTGGCAAGCCGGCCGTCACCGTTTTTCCACCTCTCGCAGTGGCGTTGTAAGTAAACTCCAGCGCAGCAACCACCCCGGCAAACTCCAGCCCAATATCAACGCCGCCATTGGTCAGGTCTTTTGTTTTTTCAAGTGCGTTTGGCTCCGAGGTATCAATGGCTTCATGAGCGCCCAGCTCCAGCGCCTTGGCCAATTTCTCTTTATTTACGTCGGCGACAATTACCTTGCTCGCACCTCCTGCCAGTGCGCCCAGCAATGCGGCAAAGCCAACGCCCCCCATGCCAGTGATCAGCACAGACTCGCCCATCGATAGCCTGGCTGTGTTGATGACTGCGCCTACACCCGTCATGACGGCACAGCCAAATAGGGCGGCTATGTCGAACGGAAGGTCTTTCACTACTCTCACTACCGACTGCCTCGACACAACAGTGTATTCAGCAAAGCCTGACACTCCCATATGGTGATGTACTTTTGCATTTTCCTTGTTTGTTAGCCTTGTGCCTCCACCCAGCAAAACACCGCTGTTGTTGGCGGCCATGCCGTTTTCGCACAAAGCGGGCCTGGCGGTCATGCAAGGCATGCAGTGCCCACAAATGGGCACAAAAGAAAATACAATATGGTCACCCACCACCAGGTCAGTGACTCCTGGCCCCAGCTCTACCACTTCTCCGGCGGCTTCATGCCCCAGCACCATGGGCATTTGACGGGGCCTGTTTCCGTCCATTACCGATAAATCAGAATGGCAAAGTCCAGCGGCATGTATCTTCACGAGAATTTCACCCGCTTCGGGGCCAGCCAGGTCTACCTCCTCTATGGTCAGAGGTTTGCTTTCATGATAGGGTCTGCTTGCGCCCATGTCATGTAATACTGCAGCTCTTATTTTCATAGTATGTTATCTGATTAGGTTTAAGTTACCTGGCTGGCTCAAATGGCCACCAGTTTTCATTTATCAACTCCTCCCAAAAATTCCTGAATATTTTGCCCCACTTTATCAATCAGCAGTGTTCGGGCTTCCATGCTTGCCCAGATGGAATGCGGCGTCATCACCAGTTTTTCCTTTTCATTTACCAACAAAAGTGGGCTTTGAGAATCCAGCGGCTCTCTGGCAAACACATCGATACCAGCCCCGGCAATAAGTCCCTCGTTGAGTCCCCTCACCAGGTCTGTTTCATTGACTATACCTCCCCTACCAGCATTAATCAACAAGCTGGAGCGTTTCATGAGACCAAGCCTTTCGTAGTTGATGAGGTTGCTGGTGTGCTGGTTAAAAGGGGCATGTATGCTTACAACATCGGCAGTCGTAAGAAACTCTTCCAGTTCCAGACGAGGGTAGGGTGCCTCGTAACTTTGACCCGAGGCGGAATAGTAAACCACTTCGGCCCCAAAGGCTTCCGCAATTTTTGCCACCTGCAATCCAATGCTGCCGAGCCCTATAATACCAAACCTTTTTCCGCTTAACTCCCAAAACGGTTTTTCAAAGTGCGTGAAAATATCCGCCTTTGAATAGGCCCCTGACTTCACATAATTGTCGTAGTAGGGCACTTTGTTTATCAATTGGAGCAAAATGGCAAAGGTCCCTTGCGCTACGCTTTTTGAAGAATAGTCGACAGCGTTTTTTACGGGAATTCCCAGTTCGTTAGCCGCTGCTATGTCCACATTGTTGGTGCCTGTGGCGGCAATACAAATCAGCTTCAGCTGTTTGGCTTCGTTAACGGTACCTCTGTCGATGACCACCTTATTAGTGATAATTATATCCGCTTCCCGAACTCTCTCCAGCGTTTGATCCGAAGATGTAGTTTCATAATAAATGGCCTCGCCGAAACGCTCCAATGATTTGATATTGGGAACATCTCCAATCGTTTTGGTATCAAGAAAAACCAGCTTCATTGGCGTTTTTTTTTAAACCTTATACAATTCTCACCCAGTCACCTAAATTTTAGGCGTTGCATATCCTTATTAAAATACTTTGCGTGAAGTGGATCGGCGTAAGCCTTGGTCAACCCGGCAGTCGCACTAAATCAGCCAACCTCTTGCGGCGAAATCAGCCACCAGCCCTGACTTTAATAACTATCTTTTTCACCGTATCGTACCCTTCTACTTTTACGCCAGGCCGATGGGCATCTTTACCTGGGAAAACGACGAAAAAAGTCTCAGGATTCTCCTCGTAATATTTGCCTTTGGCTTCATGAAACATGATTTCCTTTTCAGCATCATACGGTTCAGTCACCGTGGATCCTTCAACTGAGGCTATGCCAATTTTCTCCTTGCCGTCAAAAACATAGTGAATGTCGGCGTAAACCTTGTGCGACTCATATTTCGTCCTGGCGAGTTCTTTAGTCGGACCATCGCTGACAATCACAAAAACGTTTTCACCGTCAATGGGGTACCTGCCCGGCTCAATGCTGGCAAGGTCGTCTCGCTGCATGTAGGCAAAGGCCTTATCCCACCAATCCGTATGGGCACTATACTGGCTCGCCAACTCTTGTTTGTCAATGGACCTATGGGGAACCAGATTATCATTGTTCAGCCATTTACGCTCTTTGAACCATTCCTTTGACTCCTTTTTTCCGAGGGTTTTGCCCGATTGCGCCTGCAGCTCAAAACACATGCTGAGCGCCATTAGTAGCGTTACTGTAGATAACAAACGGCGAAAAAAACTATGCATAGCATTACAACTTTAGAGTTAGCTTAATAAAACGTTACCTATAGTAGTGAGCAACATTGCTCACTGTAGTCAAAAACAAATCATGTGAAACAATTTACATATGGCAACCAAATGAACTGCCGCACGACATGGAATAGGTTTGGGGTGCTGTTTGAACCAACAAAAAAGGGAGGGGTTATACAGCAATGACTGCCAATAGCTATGATTCGACCGGCATTCACTCATCAGACTGCTTATGATCAGCTGATACTGTATACCCCCCTGCTTTCACCTACCTACTTAATCGTTTAATGAGGAGCACGACCCAGTCCAAACTGGTCACCAATTTTCACCGCTTTGTTGTCAACGAATTGAATTTCGACCATTTTCTCACTAGCCACATAGTTGTTATCCTCGTCAGTAAGCAACGTCACAATTTTGCGGGTTTTCACATCGATCACTTCGCCGCTTGATGGATAGGCATACTTACCATCAAGACTGAAAGTCACCCACCCTGGCATGTCCTGCAAGGGAATAGTAGTGAGTTGCTTGTATGGAGGCTTGTTTTCGAAAATATGCATGCGCATGTTATGTCCGTCGCTCACCCAAATTTCCTTCTCGTCAGGTGTGAGACCTATACCGTGACTTGGGCAGGAATGTCTCCTGACTGGTCCTTTTTCCCAGCCTTCCACCGTCACCCTGGCCAACTTTTCCCCTGTTTTCAGGTCTCCAACTTCAAAACCCAGCAACTCGTTGACGTTAACAAACACAAGCGACTCATCACTATTGACTGTGAATGGGCGAATACCTCCGCCGAACGGCCCCACCTTGCTCACAAGCGTATGGGTCTTAGTGTCAGCAATATTCAAAAAAGGAGTGCCAATGTCTGCCAGATATGCTTTGGTACCAGACATGCCAATGATTGTATTGTGGGCACGGGTGAAAACCTGTATTTTGCTCTTGATTTCACCTGACGCACAGTCAACTACATTCCAAAAGTCTTTTTCCAATGATGGCAGGTACATTGTTTTACCATCCGGTGAAATCGACATTCGGTCGCATCCACCTTCGAAAGGTATCTCCCATACAACTTTCTCAGAAGTAATATCTATCCTTTGCAGGGTCTCCAGCGTACTGACATAGATACTGTTCGTGGCCAGGCTTACCGCTACGCCTTTTACATTAGAGGGGGTGCCATCTTTGTGAAAACCCTTCATCGGTATTCTTTTCACGAACCGATGGTTGTTGTCCATATCGAAGACAAGTATTCCATGACCCCCATACCCCAGATAGTCTCTTATCCCAGGAGTGGCCACATACAGGTATCGTTTCGATGTGGCCGCCAATTCATCACTTCCTGCCGACGGCTCTTCGCCTGGCAGCGATATCCACGCCGCCGAGACTATCAAGAGCATGCCAAGGATCGCAACCTTAAAAGCGTTAATGTTCTTTTTCATGATATGTAGTTTCTTATGTTTCTTACTATTTACTTCAAAAATGAGCTTGTTCAATTATATCCAGTGTTCTGAGGGAAAATTTCCAGGTCATTCATCAACTGAATCTGAGCAAGCGGGATGGGGAAAACTGTCATGTAGTCTTTCATTCCAAGTGGTGCCATCACTTCCAGAGCCCGGCCCGTCCTAACCAGGTCGAACCATCGATGGCCTTCAAACGAAAGCTCAAATCTTCTTTCCAGGTAAATCCGATCACGTGTTTCAGCTTGTGACAAGCCGGTCAAGTCGTCGAGCCCACCTCTGTTTCTCACCTGATTAAGGTAACCAAGTGCCTCAACAGTTTTGCCATTTTCATTCAGTGCTTCTGCATAAAGCAGCAAAACATCGGCATAGCGAATCACCTTCCAATTGGCACGGCTGTCGCAGCTGGTAAGCAGGCGAACCATGTACTTTTTCGTAAATGTGGCCACGTCGTTGGAAGTGGGAATCAGGGGAATAAAGTTACCGTCGGCATCGGTATGCCCATTGGCAGCAGTTACATCCTTTCTTACGTCACCTGGCTCAAAAATTTCAAATAAGTGGGGAGGCGCATTGTTGTTCCCATTTTGGCCTCCGGTAACACCATAAAACTCGGCCAATTCAGGGTTCTTTGGAGTAAAGTTAGTGGTGAAGCAGTTTCCTTCACCCCCAAGGCCCTCCTCATACTCGATATCGAAGATGTATTCGCTGTGGTGTTCATCTTGCATGTAATCGAATAAGTCATTGTAGTTCTCAAGTAGTGCATAACCCATCGTCGTCACTTCTTTCAATTTGGCCTCCGCCTTTACGAATTCGTGACGAGTCATGTAAACTTTGCCGAGAATTGACTTGGCAGCTCCCATAGTGGCTCTGCCAACGTCCGACCCAGAATAGCTGCCTGGCAACTTCGTTTCAGCGTCCAGCAAGTCGGGAATGATGACTTCGTTGTATATCTTTTCGACACTTTCACGTCCCTTTGTGTACGACTCCTCAATGGTGATAGGCTTGGTAATCATTTGTACATCACCAAAGATTCTTACCATATCAAAGTAAGCAAGGGCACGAATGAACCTGGCTTCACCTATGTACAAGTCTTTATTCTTAACAACAGCGGGATCGGCCTGTTCAATTCTAGCGAGCAACATGTTGCAGCGGCTGATGGTTACGTAATAGTTGCGCCATGTGTCACGCAGCACATTGTCGTCATTGTTGATAGTGAAGTTATCCATGGCCGCAGCGGTATTCTTAACCAACTCATCCCATGAATCGTCGCCTCTCATATCACCAAACAACCACATGTCCTGGTATTGATCCTGCAACGAACCATAAATGCCTACTACCGCATCATTGTAATCTTTATCTGTCTTAAATAAAGCATCTATACTTACTGTATCTACCGGTGCTATGTCAATAAAGTCCTTGTTACATGACATCATAAACAGCGATACGAATGTGACTATGCTAATTATGTTTTTCATTTCTATTTCATTTAGGGTGAGTAAATTAAAATCCTACGTTGAGTCCAAGCTTGATGCTTTTCGCCACGGGATAATCATACTGTTCGTTGCCTGGGTTCAGGGCGCTTCCACTCCTGCTCACGTCAGGGTTGAAACCAATATGCTTCGTAAATAGAAAAGGATTGATTGTGTTAATGTAAACTCTAAGTGAGCTTAGATTAAGGCGCTCAACGAACGCCTCTGGCAGCAGGTAACCAAGCGTTATATTATTAATTCGCAAATAGGTTCCTGTATCCAGCCACAGTTGACTGAATTGCCCACGAAAGTTGCCTGTTGGGGTATCATTAGGTCTAGGCGACCCATCGCCTGGCTCACTTTCTGATTTCCAGTAGTCGTTCATGATCGACAATTGTCTGAATCTGGATCTGTTGTTAGCCAACTGGTTTCTGGAGATCGCTAAGATCTCATTTCCCTTCGATCCCTGAATACCTATGGTCAGGGAAATATTCTTGTAAGAAAGGTTATTGGTCATTCCATAATAGAAATCGGGATAAGGAGAACCCATAATGGTTTTATCAAGACTATTGATGACTCCATCAGGCACTCCCTCCGGGCCACTCACGTCCACAAACCTTACGTCACCCACTCTTGAGGCATCTCTGGCACCCGGATTAAAAATAGGCCCTGCATCCAGCTCGGCCTGGTTTTTGAATACACCGTCGGACAACCAGCCATAAAACATGCCTATTGGCTGACCTATCATAGTTATGTTACCGCCGGAGATAATTGGGTCTCCTTCCGGGCCGAGCTTAACCACTTCGTTCTTATAAGTGGAGATGTTAAAGTTAGTTGTCCATTTAAAATCACCGGTGGTATTTACAGTGCTTGCTACAAACTCCCATCCGCTGTTTTTCACCTCGCCAATATTTTTCAACGCTGTGCTGAAACCAGTAACATCAGGCACGTTCACATTCAAAAGCAGGTCATAATTCCTGGAATTGAAATAATCGATGTTGAACCCAAGCCTGTTATCAACAAAACTTAGGTCGACGCCTACGTTTATTTGCTTTTGCGTTTCCCAGGTTAGAGAAGGATTGGCCAGCCTGCCCGGCGCATATCCACCAACAGCACCTCCGCCGAGGGTATACTTGTCGTAATTGATGGTGGCATAGTGCTCATAATTACCAATATTATTGTTACCCGTGCTGCCGTAGCTTGTTCTTAACTTCATTTCAGAAAGAGCAGGCATGGATTGCATGAAGCTTTCGTCAGAGATTCTCCAAGCTAAAGCCAGCGAAGGAAAAACGCCAAACTTGTTCTCAGAGCCAAAGCGAGACGAGCCGTCTGTTCTCAATGAAGCTGTGAAGTAGTACTTTCCCAGGTAGTTGTAGTTGACCCTTCCCAGGTAGGACACCAAAGACCATTCGTAGTAGTTGGACGTACCACCGGTGATAATCCCACTCACGGCGCTCAAGGTTGGGACGAGGTTGTTTGGGTACCTGTTACTAGTCAGACTATTAGATTCAACTGTTTCTTTTTGAGTAGTAAAACCTGCTAGTCCCGAAAAGTTATGGTCGCCAAAACTTTTGTTATAGTTAAGGGTAGTTTCAGTAAGCCAGTTTAAGCGAAGGGCAGAATAGTCGGAGCCTACAGCCGGATTGTTGAAAAATGCCGGAAGCTGCGGCTTAAAACTCATGCCTTTAATTGCCTGGAGGTTTGTGCCTGCCGCCACATTCACTTTCAGTTCATCAAGGATGGCGTACTCTACATTGATATTGCCAAGTAAACCTATTCCCTTTTGCCTGTTAATCACTTCATTAGCTAGAGCAACGGGGTTTTGGGTTGTAACCACTGCGTCGAGTCCGCCACCAAAAGGAAAATAAGAACCATCAGGGTTGTACAATGAATAGTATTGTGGAATTACCAGGGAGTTGTACAAAATGTCAGTGTTGCTGTTAACGCCGTCAAAGCTGGTTCCTCCTACGTTGGTTTTGTCAACATAAGACGGGTTGATACTTGTTTTGATGGACAACTTATCGGTCAATTTAGAATCGATATTGGAGCGCAATGAATACCTTTTGAAATTACTGTTCAAAATAATTCCATCCTGAGATAAGTATTCGCCACTGATGGCATACTTTACATTTTCGCTGCCTCCGTTGGAAGATAGCTGGTGCTGCTGCTGGGGCGCTGTTACCAGAATTTCATCGAATGGATCTTTGAAGTCGAGAGTGACACCGGGCTGAGTAGGCGTTCTGCCTTCCAGTACTTCAACAACAGTAACCGGAACAGCAATTTTCCAGGTTTCTACCGGGCCAGATACATCATTGCCCTCGTCAATATTTCTGTTTCTTATCCCGTCAAAGTAGTGCTGCGCTTCTTCCTTTGCAGATTGAAATTCAGGCATTTTTGCGATTTTCTGAAAGCCAAAGTAGGCATCGTATTTGAAGGTTGGTTTTCCTTCTTTTCCTCTTTTGGTGTTGATTATTATCACACCGTTGGAGCCTCTCGATCCATAAATGGCAGTAGCCGAGGCATCTTTTAATACGTCGATACTCTCGATGTCGTTAGGGTTGATGGTTTGTATGCTTTGCATGGGGAAACCATCTACCACGTACAGGGGATCACCTGCAGCGGAAATACTGCCTACGCCTCTTATCCTGATTTGCGGCGGCGCTCCAGGCTCACCAGAAACTGGCATTACCTGAACGCCAGCAGCCTTTCCCAGCAATGCCTGGTCTACCCTGGTGGCCCCCAAATCTTTTATCTCATCGCTTCCCACAGACGAAATCGAGCCTGTGACGTCTTTTCTCTCCATCTCTCCATAACCCACCACCACTATCTCACTCAGCTGAGCTATGTCCGAGGTCAGCATGATGTTAATTACAGAGCGCCCATTTACAGGCACTTCCTGGCTTGCATAGCCAATAAAAGAAAAAATCAGGGTGGTGCTACCTTCCGGGCTCTTTAAAGAGTAATTGCCGTCAATGTCCGTTACCGTACCGATATTGGTTCCTTTTACAATAATATTAACACCCGGAAGTGCCTCACCTTCCTCGGAAGTTACCTTCCCCGTTATTATCACATCTTCTATAATTACTTCAAGAGAAGGTGAAGACTCCTTGTCTTTATTGGCATTAATTACTGTGATGTTTTTATTTATCTGTTTAAAACTCAGGCCAGTTTCTTTGGCAATATCCAACAACACGTCGCCAACAGTTCGTGGTATTTTGTATTTACCTGAAAACTTAATATTGGGATCAAGTTTGCCCCTGTCATATGCAAAATGGTAATCTGTTGCCGACTCGATAATTTGGAAAGTCTCAACTAAGGTATTTTTATTGAATTCAATATTCAATGGATAATCTCGCACACTCTTGGTTTCCTGAACGGATGCGAAACTGAACGTAAATGCAAAAAATTGAAGAAATAACCCGTATAGCAGTCGCCTGAACACACAGGGGGTTTGGTGTAGAAATCTTTTTAACATAACTTTGTAGTTTAAGTATGAAATAATTTATCTGGCAATATTTTTTATCTGATACATAAAAAATACTTGCGACTAAGTCGGCAGCTTTCTGGTTGCCGACTTTTTTTATCCACTATCTATCGATTCTGTTTTCATAGGCTTAGAAAAATATTTTGACTTTGTTTCCCTTTAGTTCATAAGTAATGTCTTGCGATGCCTGCAAAACATCCATGATATTCTTAAGATTATCTCTCTCAAATTTTGAAGTTAGTTTCCACTCCTGATCAGGTTTCCCCACAGTAGTTATTTCCACATCGAACCAATTCTCAAGTATCTTGATTACCTTCCGATGATCGGCATCCCTGAAATAAATGATGCCTCTTTTCCATGAGGTCATCTCCTCTACATTAAACGACTGTCTGCTAAGCTTACCCGACTGCACGTTTAGGTCGGCCATTTCACCAGGGCTTAAGAGTAAAGTCTCGTGTTCAGCCCCGTCATTACCCTTCCTTACTCTACCTACCATTAATTTCCCCGTTACCAGTGCCACATTGTATATATCAAGTTCAGGAAAAGACTGCACATTAAACGACGTGCCCAAAACCCTCATTTCTAAATTGGACGACCTGACAATAAACGGCCTGCTTTTATCAGGTGTCACTTCAAAAAAAGCTTCACCCACCAGGCTCACCACTCGCTCAGCATCACCAAACACTTCCGGGTAGGAGATGCTGCTGCCAGAATTGAGAATGACTTCCGTACCGTCCGACAGGTGAATAGTCAATTTTTGGCCCTTGTGTGTCTCCTTCTGCAATTGCGGCACAGTCTCTACCACCTCCGGTGGGTTGTCAAATGTTCCCTTGCTGTAAAAAAACATTCCAATAATCAGCAACGACACAGCCGCTGCTGCAAGAGATGCCCGTCTCAACCAACCGGATTTTCTATCCTTCGCCACATAAACTTGTCTGAATGGGCTTTCATCAGTCTCCTTAATACTGTCCGTTTTCTTCACGTACTCAACCAAATCTTCCATATTGATCAGGTCATGAATTTTCCTCAGCATGCCTTCTTCATCGGCGCTCTTCCCTGCATCCCTTTTCCGATTGAATTCCAGAATCTGGTTAGACAAGTGCTCATCCAATTTTCCAGACTCCAGGCTTTCAAGGATATACTTCACCTCTTCTATGCTACATTCTCCCTGGAAATACCTTTCCAACAGCTTTTTGTCCATTTTTGCTTTTGTTGCTTAGTGGTAATACAATGTGCTGGCTTGCTACCCTGAAAAGACTTGTAAAAAAATTCAGTTCGACTGTGTATGCCGTGAAACTAATGTGGGGCAGACCTGCCTAAAACTACTCAGGCTATACCTTACAATGACCATCACACGACACAAGTGCTTGTGGCTGTATGGTTGAGCAAACGCTGCCAAAGAAAGGGCGACCTGTCAGGTTCTGAGTAAATTGCCTTTCATCAAAAAAAAGCAACCCAAACTATCGATTTCTAATTTTTATGACGATGTTGTCGCCCAGTATTGCATATTTTGTAATAGCACTCATCCTATGAAAGAATCATTAGCTACGATAATTGATCAACTTAAATTAGGTGACAAAAAGGCCCTTGACACTCTATTTTACCTATATAACAAGCGGATTTACCATTTCGGTTTGAGCTACTTTCATAACAAGGAAGAATCCGAAGAAATTGTACAGGAAGTATTTTTGAAGCTTTGGTTTAATAGAAAATCCATTAACAGAGACGGCGCTTTTGAGTCGTACATTTTTACCATTGCTAAAAACACGATACTCAATAGCTTAAAGAAAAAAATTCATCATAAAGCTTATCAGGAATACCGACTCCATGTAGCCGACATTACTAGTAACTCGACAGAAGATGATGTTATATACCATGACTTTGAAAAGCTTTATGAGATAGCCCTACAGGTGCTCCCGAAAAAAAGAAAAGAGATTTTTATCCTTAGCCGAATGGAAGGCCTGAGCTATCAACAAATTGCCGAAAAGCTTGGGATTTCGGTGAAGACAGTGGAAACACAAATGCAGCTCGCACTCAAGCATTTCAGAGGGGTACTGAAATCCAACACTGACCTCATAGTTTCTGCATCACTTTTTTTCCTGGCTGCCAGCTAAACTACCCACCACAAACCTTCAGTTTTACAACTCATTTAGCGCTCACCTGGCCAGTCTAACCTGGTCTTCACTTTCTCACCTCAACTGCCAGTTCATTCACCCATCTTCCTCGAAAAATAAACTTCACTTAATTCAGGGTAAGGCTTGATCACATTGTACTACTTCACAGGGAAAGACAACTACCCTAATTTCACACATAAAATATCCTGCTGCTGGCAACTGTTGGCTCAGGTTAAATTACACTACTTATGAACCTCATCATTCTTTTATCAATATCTGCCATTGTGCTACTTGTAGCCTATTTTACCTACGGGAAGTTCGTGTTCAAAAAATTAAACATAAGCAACAAAAACACCACGCCGGCACACTCCTTCGAAGATGGGATCGACTATATCCCAAGCAAAACACCAGTGGTCCTTGGGCATCACTTCGCCTCGATTGCGGGTGCCGGGCCAATAGTAGGGCCGATCATCGCTGTCACCTTCGGCTGGATTCCAGCAGTGATCTGGATATTGCTCGGAGGCATTTTCTTTGGTGCAGTACACGACCTCACCAGCATGATTGCTTCTATGAGGCACGGCGGCAAGTCTATCGGGGTGATTATCCAAAAATATATCGGGCAAGGAGGAAAGCGCCTTTTCCTGATTTTCAGCTTCGCCACGCTTATTTTAATCACTGCGGTTTTTGTTGATATCATAGCCAAAACCTTTATCAATAACCCAGGAGTAGCCTCTGCATCCATCCTGTTCATGCTGCTGGCTGTAGTTTTTGGGATTGTTAACAAAGCGACCGCAAACGTCAAACATGCCTTTTTGATCAACACCGTTATTGGCGTGCTTGCTATGTACTACTTTGTTTATCTGGGCATGCAAATACCTTTCTTGCTGGATTACAAACTGTGGGTAATGTTACTGTTGGCCTACGCCTTCGTGGCCTCTGTCACACCGGTCTCATTTCTCCTGCAACCGAGAGACTATCTCAACAGCTTTCTTTTATATGGCCTCATGATAGCCGCCGTGGTGGGTGTCTTTATTGCGAATCCGGAGATTAAAATGGACAACAACGTCCAAATCAATTCTGAAAACCTCGGCTACCTCTTCCCAGTGCTGTTTGTCACCGTGGCGTGCGGTGCCATCAGCGGCTTTCACTCGCTGGTGGCCAGCGGCACCACTTCCAAACAAATCAACAAAGAAAACGACACCAAGGTGGTGGGATATGGTGGCATGTTGATTGAGTCATTTTTAGCAATCATCTCAGTTGGAACGGTCATCATTATTAGTCGGGGAGAATACGCTAGTCGATTGGTCATCGAAGGGCCTGTGACGCTGTTTTCTGACGGACTGGGCAACATCATTTCATCCTCGGGAATCTCCGCACAGTTAGCCATTTCATTCGTAGCATTAACAGTATCTGCTTTTGCGCTCACCACACTCGATACCTGCACCCGGCTGGCTCGCTTTACAGTTCAGGAGTACTTCGAAGATGTCGACAACAAAGTGGGGAAGGCATTTACCAAAAATCGCTACCTGGCCACTTCAGTGGTCGTCGTATGCTCAGTGCTGTTGCTTACCTCAGGCGAGTTCACTACGCTGTGGCCAATTTTCGGATCGGCCAATCAATTGCTGGCGGCATTGGCGCTTCTGGCGGTCGCCGTGTGGCTCATCAAAAATAAAATCAATCCCAATTTTGTGCTCGTTCCTATGTTTTTCATGTTTTCGGTCACGCTCAGTTCACTCTTTCTCTTCGCTGTCAAAAACTTCGCCGACGGCATTTATGTTTTGTCGATCATTGCTGGCATTCTATTCATCCTCTCAATAGTACTGATCTGGCTGGCCACCCGAAGTCTGAAAAAAGAAATGAATGAACAGGGGCAAACTTTAACTAACGCCTAAGAAAGCACTATACGCCAATTAAAAAGAAAAAAGAGAGATGAAAACTCACAAAGTAGCCGTGATAGCGGGAGATGGAATAGGGCCTGAGGTTTTGGCTGAAGGGATCAAAGTGTTGAAGAAAGTTGAAGCACTTGATGGTAAAATGAAGTTCGACTTTACGCATTTCCCCTGGGGTTGTGAGTACTATGCCAACCATGGAAAAATGATGGTCGATGATGGCATGGAGCAGCTTAGGAATTTTGAAGCGATCTATTTGGGTGCTGTTGGGTTCCCGGGAGTGCCAGACCATGTTTCCCTTAGGGAACTACTATTGAAAATCAGAAAGGGGTTCGATCAGTACGTCAACATTCGGCCCGTCCAACTCTTGGAAGGTGCCCCATGCCCTTTGAAAGATGTGAAAAGAGAAGATGTCGACATGGTCGTGATCCGAGAAAACAGCGAAGGTGAGTATGCCGGAGCAGGCGACTGGCTGTTCAAAGGAAAGCCCGAAGAGGTAGTGCTTCAAACTGGCGTCTTTTCCAGAAAGGGGACAGAAAGAATCATCAGGTACGCCTACGAGCTGGCCCGAAAAGAGAAAAAGACCTTAACCAGCATAAGCAAGGCCAACGCCCTTAACTATTCCATGGTCTTCTGGGACCAGGTATTTGAAGAGGTGGGCAAGGATTATCCGGAAGTAAAAACCGCCTCCTACCTGGTAGACGCCGCTGCCATGTTCTTTGTGAAGCAGCCGCAACGGTTCCAGATAGTGGTAACCTCCAATCTCTTTGGAGACATTATCACCGACCTGGGAGCGGCCATTGCCGGCGGTATGGGGCTTGCTGCGGGTGCAAATGTTAACCCGGAAAGGCTATACCCTTCGATGTTTGAACCTATTCATGGATCGGCGCCCGACATTGCAGGCAAAGGAATAGCTAACCCACTCGCCGCTATTTGGTCCGCCAGCCAAATGCTAGACTTTTTTGGGTATAATGATTGGGGAAGGGCTGTGTTGAAATCCATTGAAAAAGTGATGGTGGAAAAGAAAACACTAACGCCAGATTTGGGAGGCACCTCTACTACATCAGAAGTGGGTGATGCCGTGATAGCGGCACTTGCGGAAATTTGAAAGCTCCAAAACTAATGATTAAGCCAATCCGCTGACCCGCAGAGTTTCATTTCTTGCTCCTATTTCTCATATCATTGGATCGCTAAAAAAATTAACGGAGCTTCTACGTCTGTCCCCTCCAATCACTCACTTTAGCCTTCAAAAAGTAGTATTAGATATTTTCCCTTTCTGCTTTCAAATGATTTTAGCATGTTTAACCTGTCGTTAGTTTCAAATGCTCATTTTTTGAGCCCATCTGGTTGGAGCTTCCGAAGCGCTTTATTATTGCACTAATCACTTTTAAAAAGCCATAGCTATGAAAAATGTAACAAAAAAACTGTTTTTGCCACTCATCGTTTTATCACTTCTCGCCGGCTGCGGAGGTAAAGACGACGAAGGCGTATCGTCTTCCCTAATTGGCACATGGAAATACAGCTCAGTAGACGTGATAGAACTGTCAATCAATGGACAAGACGTGGTTGCGTACCTTATAGCGGAATTCGAGTTAAGCGAAGCAGAGGCACAGGAAATTGCCGACGGGTTTTCTTTTGCTGCCGAGGAAGACTCCGATATAACCAATGTTACCATTGAATTTAAAGCAGATAATACTTATCTCAGCAGTCAGCCAGGCGAAGATTCGGAAACAGGCACCTGGTCATTGAGCAGTGATGGCAAAATGCTGACCGTTGACGACCAGACTTTTGAAGTTCAAACGTTAACATCAAGCAAACTTGTGGCCCGCATCAGCCAGCAGGAAACAACTGAGGTTGGAACTATGAAAATAGTGATTGAATTTAGTTTCACTAAGTCCTGATAGAATATCCTCAGACCATTGCATGCTGCGGTGGTCTGAGGATATAATCTCATCTGAGAGTCTCAAATATTATTTCAAGCTAGCTCGCTTACTGTTTCGCAACTCGCACTACTGAAAGCTTCGCCGTTGGCTTGCTTCCGCCATAGGTAGCGACATACATGTTTCCAGGCACCATCAAAGAGTCACTTTGAAAATAGGTTGTGCTCATGATGTGCTTTTCAACCCCATTCACATAGAAGTGATAAAAAGCTCCTAGCTTTAAGAGGGAAAGTCTAATGGGTGTCTCTAACTTCATCTTATCTATGTAAAGCGAATAATTATCCCAAATTTCTTTGCCTTTATTACTGATCGAATACTCTCCACTTTGGTGAAACAACTCAACGGTGATAGCATCCCATTGAAACCCGTAGCTAAAGTTGAGTGAGTCGTATGTTAGTGTAAGCAGGTAATCGGTTGATTCGTCAATTGCCAACGCACCGACTATTCCAAAATGTCTGGTTTGAAAACTTTCATATTGCAATGAGTCCTCCTTTAGAAGTAACGTATCTCCTATGGCCAATTTAGTGAGGTCTTGAGTCCGATACCAGTCTGGCACCTGCACGGCTGGATCGAATAGCTCATCGATATAATAGGAGCGCCACGAGTCGCTGAAGATATCATCTACGCACGCATCTTCTCCACCCTCTTTCATGATACTGGCGCATTCACCTAAAAGTAACCTTTCTTTTTTGTGTTGCCGCCCTAAAACACAATGACCTAATTCATGAAAAACAAGCATTTCTCTTTGCCTGTCATTCATTTGCTTCCAAATGAGGGGGTCAAGTTTGATGTGGTTAGCGAAAAAAGTGGATTTCGAACTCCCTGCTTTATTGTCTGGCAGATTGGTAAATTCAATGGTCAAACCCCGACGAGCGTTCGAAAAATCATGGCCCCGCAGTTCAGCCTCATGAATAAACGAGTCAACGTAGCCACTAACATCGTCGGGAAAATTCCTGCCGCATCCCGTTAAAGCAAACATCCCAACCAAGCCCAACACTTTAAGAAAGCTGGATTCAGTTGGGATGCTATTTCTTTTCATTAGCTTATTTCGAGGCAGCCTCTATCCAGCCCTTCACCTCGTCGATGGTTGGATTAGTAACGTCGTTCAGCTTCAGTTTCTTGCGCATGCCGCACACATCGTTGAAAAGCTTGCTGTCTTTGCTGTCGGCAATGGCCTCTTTGGTAGACATATTGAGTTTTTGAAGTATCGGCACCAGCTCTGTCCTCACTCCCAGCTTCTCGTAATCCTTCTCCATTAGCTCGGCTACTTTCTTTTCTGGCCTCATTTGAGGGAAGAAAAGCACCTCCTGAATGGATGGCGAATTGGTCATGATCATACTCAGCCTGTCGATACCTACTCCAAGGCCTGCTGTCGGCGGCATACCATACTCCAACGCCCTAAGGAAGTCCTCGTCGAGCATCATGGCTTCATCGTCGCCTCTTTTACCAAGCTCTAGCTGCTCTTCAAAGCGCTTGCGCTGATCTATGGGGTCGTTCAGTTCAGAGAAGGCATTGCAAATCTCTTTGCCATTACAGATCGCTTCAAACCGCTCCACCAGCCCGTCTTTGCTTCGGTGCTTCTTCGCTAACGGCGACATCTCCACAGGATAATCCGTGATGAATGTTGGCTGGATCAGCTTGTGTTCGCAATGTTCACCGAAGATCTCATCGATCAGCTTGCCTTTACCCATCGAGTCATCAATAGGCACTTCCAATTTCTTTGCAGTAGCCCTTAGCTCCGCCTCATCCATGTTACTGATGTCAATACCAGTAAAATGCTCAATGGCCTCAAACATGGTGAAGCGCTTCCACGGACGCTGGAAGTCGATTACGTTCTCCCCCACCTGCACCTGGGTGGTTCCATGGAGGTCAAGAGCGATTTTCTCAATCATCTCCTCCACAGTATCCATCATCCAGTTGTAATCTTTGTAAGCTACATACAGCTCCACCTGGGTAAATTCAGGGTTGTGAAAACGAGACATGCCCTCATTCCTGAAATCCTTTGAAAACTCATACACGCCATCAAATCCACCCACAATCAGCCTCTTCAGGTACAACTCATTAGCAATACGCAGGTAGAGCGTCATGTCCAGCGTGTTGTGGTGCGTTTTGAACGGACGAGCAGCAGCGCCGCCATACAACGGCTGAAGGATGGGTGTTTCCACCTCCAGATAGCTTTTATTGTTCAGGTATTCCCTGATAGAGTTCACCAGCTTGGTGCGTTTGATGAACGTATCCTTTACATGAGGATTCACCACCAGATCGACATAGCGCTGGCGATAGCGCTGCTCCGGGTCAGTGAAGGCGTCGTGAAGCACTTTGTTGCCATGTTCGTCCTCAGTTTCCTTCACAATCGGTAAAGGCTTCAATGCTTTCGTCAGCAGCTTGAACTCAGTCACATGCACGGATATTTCACCGGTTTGCGTCGTAAACACAAAGCCTTTAATGCCTACGATATCACCAATACCTATTTTCTTTTTGAAAACGTCGTTGTAAAGCGTCTTGTCCTCGCCGGGGCAAATATCATCTCTTCGGATATAAATCTGAATCCTGCCAGATGCATCCTGGAGTTCCGCAAATGAGGCCGAGCCCATAATACGGCGGCTCATGATGCGACCTGCCATCGATATGTTTTTGTAATCGGTCTTGCGCTTTTCGTAGAATTCATGGATTTCCTCTGCGGCCACGCTGACCTCGAAGGTTTCGGAAGGGTAGGGATTAATACCGGCGGCTATGAGCTCTTCTCTCTCTTTCCGGCGCAAAATTTCCTGCTCGCTTAAATGCATCGACGTTCGTAAGGTTTAATCAGTATCAGCCAGTTAGCTGATTTTCAAATGAGGGGCAAAGTTAACTGAAAGTCGAAAAAAATACTGGATTGGCTCAGTAATAGTTGGAAAGTAGTTGACTAAGCCAAATAAGACCTCCAAATATGTTCGCTGGTAAAAATATTGGCTAGCATCTGGCGTTTACAATGGGTCAATCCCTGCCAGATATGAAAGTTTCAGTGATTCTCTGTTTTTTGCTGCTTGCTTCGTTTTTTTGCTACCCTCAAAAACTTGGGGTTGGCTTCGGTACAAATGGCATAAATGTAAAAACAGCCCCATTCAATAAGTTAAGGTTCATCGGTAGAGTGAGCCCCATTTTCTCTGATGATTTTACCGTAGTTAATTGTAGCGTGGAAATAGGCCGCAATTTCATTATGGAGGAGCATGCTTCCATGTATGCAGGGCTCGGCGCAGGAACTCCCTTTAGCGAGGCTTCGAAAATAGTAGATGAGGACAAGTGGTTTCTCACCATCCCAATTGGGCTTGAAATTTTCCCTTTCAACGCCAGAAAAATAAGTTTTGCGGCAGAGGCGGATCCACAATTCGACTACGAAAACCTCAATAGATACCCTGGGAAACCAAGCTGGACGATATCTCCTAAAGGGCTGATTGAGTTCTCCTACTACTTCTAGCGCAAACGGCTAAAGCCAACCCAGCGAGGGTCTGAAACCGAATCAAAAAAAGGGTTAAGAATTATTATCCTTTACCTCAACCTCAGTTTTCTTACCATCATCCACCTCAATGGATGTTAGATTACTTCCTGAAAATAAATAATCAGGATGTTCAAATTCATTAGTGGAAGTATGCTGTGCTTGTTCTTTGTGCAAGCCACCGCTCAGCCGGAAAAACTGACGAAGATTTTAAAAGAAGACAATGTTTCGGAGTTTGTCCGCCACTACAGCGAACCAACTGCTGACACAACCCTCCTTCACAAAAGTGTGAGGGCCGCTGCGTACAAAATCTCCGAGTTCCTTATTCAGAAGGAACCTGACATCAACGGCTTTGATGAAAATGGCCAAACACCGCTTCACATTGCTATTGAGGTTGAAAACGCAAAACTGGTTAACCTCCTGATCAACGGTGGCGCTAACCCCAATCTGAAAACAAAAGGCGGCCTTGAGGGCACCCCACTCATGTTTGCCTCCTCTATCAAAGATCCAGCCATCAGCAAACTGCTGCTCGCCGCCGGTGCCGAAGTAAACATTGTCGACATCAACGGAGACCCTGCACTCAACTGGGCAGCCTACTATGGCCACTCGGATCAAATGAGACTCCTGATCAAGGCCGGAGCCGATTTGCCGCTAAGGAGCAAACATGGCAACGTGGTGGACGTGGTGCTGAGGCTATGGCAGGCCGACTCAGTGGCTGAGCTACTCAGGCAAACCTCCCTGGCCACAAAAATCCCCAACCAGGCGGCAAAGCTTGTGAATGCTGCCAACACCAATGACCTGGAAGTGGCCAGGAAAATCTTAAAAAGCGGTGGCGATGCCAATGCGATGGACGGCCTCGGCATTCCTGCGCTCCAGCTCGCCGCACAAAAGGGCTATTTGGAAATGACGCAGCTACTATTGGACAATGGAGCCGACCCAAATAAGCTAAATCGTGTAGGACAGCCTCCTCTCGCTCTGGCCGCACGGTTTGGGCACAAAGACGTGGCGAAGCTGCTGCTCGACAACGGAGCGAATCCAAATGCAACAGACCAGCACTACAGGCTCACCTCCCTCATAGGTGCAGCAGTAAATGGCGATGCGTCAATTGGCCAAATGCTTATTGACGCCGGAGCCAATATCGATCACACCGACTCGGTTAACCATTGTGCAGCACTGCACTGGTCGCTGTTCTATAGCCACAACGAGTTTGCTACTATGCTGATCAGCGCCCGGGCCGACTACGAAATGAAAGTGCTGGATGATAGATACACAGCCTACACCCTGGCAAAGTTTTACGGCAATGAAGAAATCATGGACTTGATCCAGGCGAAAAGAAATCAACTCAATCCACTGCTGGGGTCCTGGAAGTTCAAAGAGATTCACTACATCTACAAAGACACTACGTATTCCGTGCCCGAAGCCTGCCCAGGCACCTTTGTGGTAGCCCCGAACCGCTATGCCATTATGTACAACCCCTCCAACGAGCCAAGGAAACCATTCCAGTCGCTGGCCAAGCCGACCGACGCCGAAATAAAGGCGGCCTTTCAAAGCATTGTTTTCAATTCGGGCAGCTACGAGCTATCGTCGGCAATGATGGTCACAACTTCCGACATTGCCAGAGTGCCCGGGTTTGAAGGTGGAAAGCAGTGCTATGAGTTTAAATTCGAGGATGATGACCTGCACCTGAAAATGGTTGACGAGACCTATCCCGATGGCACCAAACCGGCCTGGTACCAAAAGCTTGAAGTTCTTTTTATATTGACGAAAGAATGATGCAGTATGACGGCCTTAAGGTTTCTTCTCCTGGGATATGCATTCCTGACCATTTTCATTTCTGGCGGGCTCTTTTTTAAGAAGTCTGGGCAGGCCTATTTTACCCTTTCGATGTTCACTCTTCTCTTTGGAATCGAGATGCTTGACTTCCTCTATTCCACAAGTGTGCTGGCCAGAATGCATCCGCAATTTTTTGGTATCTATTACTTTACCGCCGGCTTCATTTATGGCCCGGTGCTCTTTTTGCATTTCAATGTGCTTTTGAAAGAAAGGTATTTCAAGGCCATTGACCTGTTGCACTTTGTTCCCGCTGTTATCGCATTTCTTAGTATTAGCGACATCCTATTGATGCCCGGGCATAGCCGAATGGACTACATAGGGGCTCATTTTTTCGATCGCATCATGCCTTTCAACTATGCCCGGGCAACGCATATCCTGCTGTACGGAATAGTCTTCGTTTTCCTGATCTACAAAAACTACAGTAGCCTTGATTCCAAAAAAAGGCTGTATACCCTGTCCACTTGCTCCATCTATTTCATTACTGCCGTGCTCATGTCGTGGCTCACAGAATATGCCGACGACTGGCGACAGTTTATTGTTTATTACATCTCCGCTTCCAGCATTGTTTTCATTATCGGCTATGTACTGTACACCGAACCCGACTTCCTTAGCCGGATTGCCGGGAAGTACCTGAGCTCCAATCTCTCCGAAAAAGACATGGGTGTCATCAAAGAAAAAATCATTTCCTCCTTCGAGAGAGACAAAACTTACCTGGAAAGCAACTTGACCCTGGCCAGGCTTGGCGAGCTGATTGAAGAGAAACCGCATAGAATATCGCAGACATTATCAGAACTGGTCAGAGAGAGTTTCAACGACTTCACCAATCGGTTCAGGGTGGAGCATGCCAAAGAAATGTTGGTAAAAGATGAGTTTCAGCACTACAAAATCGAGGCCATTGCACTTGAGTCAGGCTTCAACAACAAGGTCACTTTTTCGAAAGCCTTTACGAAGTTTACGGCGCAAAAACCTTCTGTCTACCGAAATAAAATGTCCAGATAGGCGCCTCGCTTTTTGAACGGCGTTCATGAAGGAAACGACTAACTTACTACGCAGCAGACAGTTTCCTTCGTTCGATCTCCTTCTTAATAAAGCTAAACTCTCTCCCTGTTTGTCCTGCTACTGACGTATTCTCCTCGGCACGCCTGATCAGATAGGGCATCACTTTTTCCAGCGGGCCGTAAGGCACGTACTTTGCCACGTTGTAGCCCTCCTTCGATAGCTTAAACGAAATATTGTCGCTCATGCCGTAGAGCTGCGCAAAAAACACCCCCGGATCATCCTTGGCTATGCCATACTGTTGCATCAGTGAAGTGAGCAACGCATTCGACTGCTCATTGTGGCTTCCCGAACAAAATGCAATCCGCTTGTGGTTAGCTGCGCAGAAGTCAAGCGCCCTGTTGTAATCAATATCTGTGGCTTGCTTCGTCGGTTGAATGGGATCCTTGTAGCCCAGCTCCTCCGCCCGCTCACGCTCGTTCTCCATGTAAGCACCACGCACCAGCTTCACACCCAGGTAAAACCCTTCTGTTTTCCCTTTTTCGTGCAAACCAACCAGCTTGTCGAAAGCATCCCATCTGTAAAATTGCAGCGTAGTGTAAACAATCGCCCGCTCTTTGTTGTACTTCCGCATCATTTCCAGCGCCAACCCGTCTATCACCCCCTGGTAAGCATAGTCTTCTGCGTCAATAAATATACTGACATTTAGTTCGTGGGCTTTGCTACAGAGCTCTTCAACCCGACGGTGAATATTGTCAAATGCCTTCTGCTCTTTGCCATTCAGTTGTTTGCCATCCTGCGATTTCGTCATCAGCTCCTCAGAGCCCAGCGCTGACACTTTCATGACCGCAAAAGGTATGTGAGCAGTGGTGGCTGAGTTCATCACGGTCTGTAGTATTTCTTCCTTGTTCGCCTCAAATCCGGCCTCCGTTTTCTCCCCCTCCGCTGAGTAATCGAGGATGGTACCAATACCTGAAGCACCGAGCTCAGAAATCGTTTGTTTGCACTCTTGTATGGTCTCACCACCACAGAAATGCCCGAAAACAGTACTTTTTATGAGTTTTTTGATGGGCAATTTCATTTTTAGTGCTAATATTACGCCCTGTGTTCCAAAGCGCACCAAAAAGTTACTGTTCATAGCGGCGAATAGCCAATACATCTTCTTCAATTCCCGGTCCGACTTAGAAGCAAAAGCTACTTCGGTATCTTCGAAGGTAAAGGGATGGGTAACGGGCATGGTTAATGTGTTTAATTGGAGTGCAATAATAAGTAAAAGACTAGTTTGATCGTTTTTAGTTTATAAAAAATAAGTGAGGTGGGTATGGAGCTTACTATTGACAAATTTGAATCCTGGTCTCCGGTAAAAGAAAGACCATTGATTATTTCAGGGCCTTGTAGCGCTGAATCAGAAGAGCAACTCATGGACACCTGTACCCAACTGTATAAGGAAGGTATCAGAGTGATGAGAGCTGGTGTGTGGAAACCAAGAACTCGTCCGGGCGGATTTGAAGGCATAGGCAAAGAAGCCCTTGGCTGGATCCAGAACGTGAAGAAAGAGTTGGGTGTCAAATTTGCTGTTGAAGTAGCCAACCCTGACCACGTAGAGGCTTGTCTTGCTGCTGGCATCGACATCCTTTGGGTAGGTGCCCGCTCAACAGTGAACCCCTTCACTGTGCAGGAAATTGCCGACTCTCTTGTAGGCGTTGATGTACCTGTACTGATCAAAAACCCTATCAACCCCGATCTTGCATTGTGGCTTGGGGCAATCGAAAGAATTAACAAGGCCGGTATCACTAAAATTGGTGCTATCCACCGTGGTTTCTCTTCTTTCCAGAAGACAAAATACCGCAATGTGCCTGCATGGCAGTTTCCTATCGAACTGAAAAGGGAGTTCCCTGAAATGCCTTTGTTTGGTGACCCCAGCCATATTTGCGGCAACAGAGAAATGCTTCTGGATGTCGCTCAAAAAGGGTTGGACTTGAACTATGACGGCTTGATGATCGAGTCGCACAGAGATCCGGACAATGCATGGAGTGATGCCAAGCAGCAGGTGACACCTGCCCGCCTGGGTGAAATGGTAAGGGAACTGAAACCAAAAAGCGCTCATTCAACTGACGCCACTTTCAATCATTTCATGGAGCAAATGCGTGATCAGATTGACAACGCTGACCGTGAAATCCTTGAAGCCTTGGCCAACAGGATGCGCCTGGTCGAGAAAATGGGTGAGTTCAAGCGTGACAACAACGTGACTATCTTCCAGGTAGACCGCTGGAATGAAATTTACAAGAGCAGAGCTGAGTGGGGCAAGTCACTTTCTCTTTCTCCTGACTTTGTAGAAGAAACCTACAAGCTGATCCACGTTGCTTCTATCAAACAGCAAACTGAGATTATGGCTAAAGTACCTGCAGGCGGAGAAAAGTAAAAATGATTCTCGGTAACGTAGAAATAACGAACAACCTCCCCGAGTCATTGGGGAGGTTTTTTTCAGTCCAATCCTATTCAAAGGTGGCTGTGCTGGTGGACGAAAACACCAGACAGCATTGCTATCCAAAAGTAGCGGCTCACCTTCCCGGGCACTCGGTGATCGAAATAAAAAGCGGCGAAGAGGAGAAAACGCTGCGGACTTGTGAGCACATCTGGAACGAGCTCACCAAGCTGGAGTGTGACCGAAAGGCGCTGCTCATTAACCTTGGCGGGGGCGTAATTGGTGACATGGGCGGCTTCTGTGCCGCTACCTACAAGCGGGGCATCAAATTTCTGAACCTGCCCACTACCCTGCTGGCTCAGGTAGACGCCAGCGTGGGCGGCAAGCTGGGCATCGACTTCCACGGCCTTAAAAACCACATCGGCGTTTTTCAGGAACCAGAAAGAGTCATCGTATCCTCTGATTTTCTGGCCACATTACCGGAAAGAGAGGTCAGGTCTGGCTTTGCAGAAGTACTGAAACACGCCCTGATTGCAGACGGCAGGTACTGGAAGACCCTCACTGCGAAGACATTCGGTGAGCAGCACTGGAACGACCATATTCAGCATTCTATTGAAGTGAAAAGTGGTGTGGTTGACAAAGACCCAAAGGAGAATGGGCTGCGAAAAATCCTCAACTTTGGGCACACTATTGGCCATGCCATAGAAACTGCCCTGCTCGATTCCGGCAACAGGTTGCTCCACGGCGAGGCCATTGCTATCGGGATGATTGCTGAAGCCTACCTGTCGACCAAAAAGACAGGGCTTTCACAAGGAAGCTACAAAGAGATTACGCAGTACCTGCTGGCAACCTACCGTCCGGAGCAGGTAAGTGAGCTAACGATTAAAAAAGCCGAAGGCTTAATATTGCAGGATAAGAAAAATGAAAAAGCTACCATTAAGGGTAGCTTGTTGAGTGCCATTGGTCAATCAGAATACGATGTGATTATTACTTTAGGGGAAGTTAGGGAAGCCTTGACTGAGTTCAACTCAGTGGTGAATCTTTCTTCTGCTAAATAAAAAAATGATCGTCTTCGTCGCTCTTTTTCACTGGTTGGGTTTTAGCCGATTTTGAAACACGGGCTTTAGTGACCATCCCTTTGATAGGAGTAACGCCGAATACTGTAATTGCACCAATAACTGCACCTGCAACGATGGTAGTTATGGTTTTTGATCTGTTCATAATAAAAAGGAGTTTAAAGCATTTAATCACAACAACGATGCCAGACTGCTGAAGGTTTTAAAAATTATTTTTAAATCACTCTCATCTAGCTAACATAAAGACAATTAAATCGGGTATTTCCACTAAGCATACCATGAATAAAATTTCAATCAACACCTCCGCCGCTATTCCCGCTGCATCCACCATCAACCTGAGCGCTTCCAAAAGTGAGAGTAACAGGGCCTTGATCATACAGGCGCTTTCTGATGAGAAAATTGACCTCAACAACCTTTCTGATGCCCGTGACACACAAACCATGATGCGCTTACTGGCCTCAAAAGACAAAACGTGGGACGTGCTGGACGCTGGAACAACCATGCGCTTTCTTACCGCCTACCTGGCGCTTACTGGAAAAGATCAAACTATAACGGGCTCAGAACGCATGCAACAAAGGCCCATAAAGCTATTGGTGGATGCCCTGCGAGAGCTGGGAGCAAGCATCGATTACCTTAAGAATGACGGCTATCCACCGCTTAAAGTCTCTAAAATAACTCAGCAAAAAACGGACTCCCTGAAAATACAAGGCAACATCAGCAGCCAGTACATTTCCGCTTTGCTAATGATCGCCCCTATGCTACCTAACGGTCTTACCATCGAACTGGTGGGAGATGTGTTCAGCAGACCCTACATAGAAATGACGCTAGGCCTCATGCAGCAGTTTGGGGTAAAGAACGAGTGGAGGGGAAATACCATCGCTATTGCGCCGCAGAAATACACCGCTAATTCCTATACCATTGAGTCGGACTGGTCAGGTGCTAGCTACTGGCTAAGCATGGTGTCGCTGTCCAAAAGCAGCAAAGTAAAACTCACGGGGTTAAGAGAAAACTCCTATCAGGGCGACATCCGCATCAGGGAAATCATGCACGGCCTGGGACTCACCACCAGGTTTAGCGGTGAAGAGTTTGTTATCGAGAAAAAGCCCAGCATTTCCCCTATGGTTATTGACTTTAAGACCTGCCCCGATTTGGCCCAGACAGTAATGGTGGTAGCCACCGGTCTGAAAAGCCCTATTTCGATGACGGGCCTTGAAAGCCTGCGCATCAAAGAAACCGACCGGCTGGCGGCTATGCAAACTGAGCTGGCAAAGTTTGGGGCTACGCTTGTGGAGGAAACTCCAGGCTTCTGGGAGTTGGAACCGCCCACTGAGCTACCAAAAGACCCCATTACCATCAGCACCTACGAAGACCATCGCATGGCCATGGCGTTTGCGCCGCTGGCTCAAAAAGTGCCTTTGATTATAGAAGAACCGGAGGTGGTGAATAAGTCCTACCCTGGTTTTTGGGAGGATTGCAAAAAATACGGGCTCGATATCAAAGAAGTATAGTCTATGGAAATCATCTATCAGCAAGAGCAGGATTTAACCGTGAAGGACTTCACGGAGCTGCTTATTAGTTCTACCCTCGGTGAGCGGCGTCCCGTGAACGAGCCTGAGCGCATAGAAGAGATGCTCAGGCATGCCAACCTCACCATTACCGCAAGGCACAATGGAAAGCTAGTTGGCGTAAGCCGCAGCCTCACCGACTGGGTGTATGCCACCTACCTGAGCGACCTGGCGGTGCACATCGAATACCAGCACAAAGGAATTGGCAAGGAGCTCATTCGCCGGACAAAGATCCTGGCGCCAAAATCTAACGTGATACTACTGTCGGCTCCAGCTGCTATCGACTATTATCCAAAGATTGGAATGACGCACCACACCCATGCTTTTTGGCTGAGGGACTTGAAGGAGCTGAAGTAGCAGAAAAAAGCCAAGCTCCTTATTTTTTCACAAAGCTGGACTCCATCAACACCCATGAATGGGGGTCAAGGACAATCTTTTCCGGCATTACCTCAAACTGCAATGTAAAAACATTCGTTTTTTCATTCACCTGCAAAGTATTGATCACGGGCCTGGACTGTCCCGGCAGAAAAACACCCACCTGCACAGGCATTTTAAACAAACTACCGTCGGTCTGCACCTGGTCAAGTGTGATATTTACTTCCTTCGTTTTCTTGTCAAAGATCCAGGAGCCCCGATAGACCAGATGGCCTGGCTGGTACAGCCATTGGTCAAAGAATTGCTTTAAATCCAGACCGGAAGCTTCCTCCATCTCCCGCCTGAAGTCCGCAGTCGTCGCATTCAGGTTCTGGTATTTCTTGTAATAAGACTGAATTCCCTTCCAAAAGTCGTCTGTACCCATCACGCCTCGTAACATATGCAATATCCAGCTCCCCTTCTGGTAGGTTTGCGAGCTGGTCACCTTACTCATGTCGCTAAGGTCATCATGTACAATGCGATAGGCCGGGTTTTCAGCGTAGAAGACATCAACTCGCTTTTTGCTTGAAGCAAGCCCCTCCATGAAGGCGTCGTGCCCGTACTCATGCTCTATAAATAGCAGCGTGAAATAAGTGGCAAACCCCTCGCTCAACCACACATCGTCCCAATCATATTCAGTCACCGCATTGCCAAACCACTGATGCGCAATTTCATGGATGACCACATTGCGCCAGCGCTCATTCTTGTCGCCTACTACAGAGTTTTCGCTGTACAGAATGGCGGACGCCGCCTCCATTCCCCCGCTGACGCTGTTCGACTGTATGTTGGCTAATTTTTCATAGGCAAAGGGCCCAATGTAATCGCTGTAAAATGCCAATACCTTTTTGGTCGGTTCTGCAAAATCTTTGAATCCCGCTTCCCTGTCCTGGTGGTAAACCCATGTTTCGATCGACTTATGATCAAATTCATCCACGTATTGCATGGCAAAGCGGGCCACCCCCAGCACGTACAACCACGAGGCGATCGGAACAGATTGCTTCCAATGGGTCACCCGCAGGTCAGACGCCACATCGGAGACTTCCACCCTCAGTCCGTTTGATACCACCTGATAGTGCGCTGGAGCTGTCACAATAAACTCACATGTAGCTTTGTCGTACGGATGATCCACAACAGCCAGCCAATTCCTCCCCTTGTCGGGCCAGTTGTCGCTGAAAAAGGTTCGGTCTCCGTACTTGTTGTTGCCAATTTTTAACCCCGATGCCGGAGTGCCCGCATAGGTGATTGTGTACTGCTGTCGCTCATTGGCCCTTGAGGCAAACGGCAGCTTTATCTTCAACTCCTCATTTTCATGAGTAAAAACCACTGCTCTCCCATTGGAAAGCACGCCAGACACCCGCATTCCTTTATTTTGAAGCGCCGCACTTGCCTTCACTAAATCAAGTCTCAGCCATTCTACCCCATCGGCGAGGTACCTGACGTCTACAGTTTCTTCACATTTGATTTCGTCTGTATCGTCCGAAAGTTCGATTCGAAAAGCATAGTGCAGCACATCGATGTTTGGATTTTTAGGATAGGTATCTCCAAAGCAAAGGGAGGAAATGAAAATGGAAGCGAAGATTAACAGAATGCGTTTCATAGGGGATATTTAACAGGCAATGGGGGTTTCAACAGGTTATTTCTTAAAAGGCAATTCAACTGGAGGCAAAAAGTCAATAAGGCCTTTCTCTTTTATGGTACGTTCCACATCTTCGATGCGGGAAGGAACAAAGGCACTCATATTTTCAACACCGGTTTCCGTCACCAGGGCCATGTCCTCAATCCGAATGTAAAGCCTCTCCTCGTCAATCCAGATCATCGGGTCGATGGTGAACACCATGCCAGGCTGCAGCGGAATGCCATGCACCCGGCCCACATCGTGTACAGCCATACCAACAGGGTGCTGAAAATGACCCCGAAAAGTCAGCCCTTCCTGTACAGCCTTCAGGTGAGCGGGTTTTACAAACTTTTTACCGACCAGGTATTGTTTCATGTCTGCAGCGGCCCCATCAAGCACATCGTTTGAGGTCACTCCCGGCTTAATGTACTTAAAAAGCGCATCCCTGTAAGCCACTATAAAGTTGTATAGCTCCTTCTGTTCCTCATTGAATTTACCGTTGACAGGCCAAATACGAGTCACATCACTCGTGTAGTTGTTATAGTCCGGTGCATAGTCCATGAGCACCAAGTCCCCCGCCTTCAATTCATCGGTTTTGTGAAAATAGTGCCCCATGTAGGCATTGGTACCTCCTCCTATAATGGACGGATAACCATCACCCTGCGCACCGTGCAAGTAGTAAACGTACTTGGCAGCGGCATCAAGCTGGTATTCGTAAACCCCAGGTTTGGTAGACTTCATTGCCTCAATAATCCCCAGACCCGCCATTTGCGTCGCCCGACGAATCAGCTCAATTTCCCTTGGGCTTTTCACCACCCTCATGGCATCCAGCAAGGGCGACAAATCTTTTATTTCAAATTGCGGTACTCTTTCTCGTAGCTTTTGAATAAAAAGAGATTGTCTGGTGGGTTGCCCGTCCCAGGGGTCAGCAGAAGTCCGTGCCTGAGCAAATAGCAATTCATCACGGCTGTCGTTGCCAACCTCAGTGGGGCTGAACTCCGTGTAAAGCAAAGGGGCTGGTGGTCTGATCAAGCCGGTGCCTACCAAATCCGCCGACAAAAACTCTATGCCCTTTACCTGTTCAATGCCTGTGAGCTCTTGAACCAATGCAGCATCCTCCGCCGACAAAACTTTCCCTTGCCCCCTCTCCATGCCTTCATCACGATGGGGCAGGTAAATGGTTGATGCCTTACTCCTTCCATTGATCAGCAAGTAGGCATGCGGAGATTCAAGCCCGGTGAGATAGTAGTAAGTATTGGATTGTCTAAAAACGGCAAACCCCGGAATGCCTGGCGCACCCTGCACAAGGGCAATGGCATTATTGCCAATGGTTTCCATTATCTTCTCCCTTCGCTGACTAAATTCTTCTTTTGAGAAGTCAGTTTGATAGTGGTGTTTGTCTTGAGCAAAAGACAAATGGACTAAACACAAAAGCACTGCAACATGACCGATTGTTCTTTTCATAGGTTAGCTTCTTCGACGGTATTAAAGGTAATAGATTTAAACAATTTGCCATCACGGTCGCTGCGTTGCTGCCTTACTAAGAAGCAATCAGAAGAATAAGGCGCCAAGGAGTTACTATCATACTTTTTTTAGTCCATATTTTTAACATTTAACAGGCTATCGGCATGGCATTCCACTTATAGATACTAACTATAACGATATAGAAAATATAGATTTATACTATCGGTCAGAATATTGTAGATTTGAATATCGAACAAAAAAATCTGTCAACAATGGAAAATAAAACACACGCTGGAGGCGCCTACGATGTAAACGGAGCAGAAATGTGCCCGTTTCTGAATGGCGAACTCAATCAAACCGCAGGTGGTGGCACGTCAAATAGTGACTGGTGGCCTAACCAGCTGAAAGTAAACATCCTTCGTCAGCATTCTTCTCTGTCTGATCCGATGGGCGAAGACTTCAACTACGCCGAAGAGTTTAAAAGCCTTGACCTAAAGGCTTTAAAGAAAGACCTCACTGCCCTGATGACCGACTCGCAGGACTGGTGGCCTGCTGACTTTGGTCACTACGGCGGCTTATTCATTCGTATGGCTTGGCACAGTGCCGGCACATACCGCATTGCCGATGGCCGTGGCGGTGCAGGCGCCGGGCAGCAAAGATTTGCTCCTCTTAATAGCTGGCCTGACAATACCAGTCTGGATAAGGCACGCAGGCTCCTGTGGCCGATCAAGCAAAAGTATGGACGCAAAATCTCCTGGGCCGACCTGATGGTTTTAACCGGCAACGTGGCGCTGGAATCGATGGGCTTCAAAACCTTCGGCTTTGCAGGTGGTCGTGCAGATGTGTGGGAACCAGAGCTGGACGTGTACTGGGGTGCTGAAGACACCTGGTTGGGTGACAAACGCTACTCAGGCGAGAGAGACCTTGAAAATCCATTGGCCGCAGTACAAATGGGACTGATCTATGTAAACCCTGAAGGGCCAAACGGCAAGCCTGATCCTCTTGCAGCTGCCAAAGATATCCGTGAGACGTTCGGCCGTATGGCAATGAATGACTACGAAACCGTGGCACTGATTGCAGGTGGCCACACATTTGGTAAAACTCACGGCGCTGGCGATGCAGCTCACGTTGGCCCCGAGCCTGAAGCCGCTGGCATCGAAGAGCAAGGCCTTGGCTGGAAAAGCAGCTATGGTTCTGGGAAAGCTGGCGACGCAATTACCAGTGGTTTGGAAGTAATCTGGACAACCACACCAACGAAGTGGAGCAACAACTTCTTCGAGAACCTGTTTGGCTACGAATGGGAATTGACCAAGAGCCCCGCAGGTGCGAACCAGTGGAAGCCTAAGGGTGACGCAGGCGCAGGTACTGTACCCGATCCTTTCGATCCGTCGAAGCGCAGGTCACCATCGATGCTTACTACCGACCTGGCACTAAGAGTGGATCCAGCCTACGAAAAGATTTCCAGGAACTTCCTGGAGAACCCGGATGAGTTCGCAGATGCCTTTGCTAAAGCGTGGTTCAAACTTACTCACCGTGACATGGGCCCTCGTGCCCGTTACCTGGGCCCTGAGGTACCAAAAGAAGAGCTTATCTGGCAAGATCCTATCCCGGCTGCGACACACAAGCTGGACGACAAGGACATTGCTGCCCTGAAAGCGAAAGTACTTGCTTCAGGACTGTCGGTATCAGAACTAGTATCAACTGCCTGGGCTTCTGCTTCTACCTTCCGTGGCTCCGATAAGCGTGGTGGTGCCAATGGAGCACGTATTCGACTTTCACCGCAAAAGAACTGGAAAGTGAACAACCCGGCTCAACTGGCAAAAGTATTGACCAAGCTGGAAGGCATCCAAAAGGATTTTGGCAAGCCAGTATCAATGGCTGATTTGATTGTGCTGGCTGGATGTGCAGGTGTTGAGCAGGCTGCTAAGAAAGCAGGACAAGCCATCACTGTTCCTTTCACTCCGGGACGTGCTGATGCATCGGCAGAGCAAACCGATGTAGAAGGTTTTGCGGCACTTGAGCCACAGGCCGATGGGTTCCGCAACTACGTGAAGAAAAAATTCACTGTATCTGTAGAGGAGCTACTGATCGACAAAGCCCAGTTGTTAACACTCACTGCGCCAGAAATGACTGTGCTTGTGGGTGGCATGCGTGTGCTTGGCACCAACTTCGACGGGTCCAAGCATGGTGTGTTTACCAATCGTGTTGGCTCATTGAGCAACGACTTCTTTGTGAACCTGCTCGACATGAGCACTACATGGAAAGCTGTTTCGGCGGATGGGGACGTATTCGAGGGACACGATGCTAAGACTGGCAAAGTAAAATATACAGCCACTCGTGCCGACTTGATCTTTGGCTCCAACTCTGAGCTTCGTGCCCTGGCTGAAGTATATGGCTGCGGCGACTCTCAGCAGAAGTTCATCAAGGACTTTGTGAAAGCCTGGGACAAGGTGATGAACCTCGACCGTTTTGATTTGGTTTAATAATGATATAAATATTTAGAGTGAAAAGGTGGTCTGGAAACAGGCCACCTTTTTTATTAGCATGCTCATTTCTCTCCTGAGGGTTGGGCATCTCTGGCTAGACATATTCAAAGATTGGCGCTCTGTAAAAATTTATTCAGGGCTATTCAGCGGTAGCGTAAACCTGAAATCACTTCCATTTCCCTTTTTCCTTGCTAGCCAAATTTCACCACCTAGTTTTGTGACAAATTCTTTGCAAAGAGCTAACCCTAAGCCTGAGCCTTTTTCGTTTGCGGTGCCCAATGACGATCTGTTCGCTGACACCTCGAACAACTTCTTACTAACCTCGTCACTTATTCCCAGCCCATTGTCAGACACAGAAAATTGAACCTGGTTTTTCTCCAGGACAACCGACACGATGATGATGCCTCCGGATTTGGTGAACTTGATAGCATTAGAAATAAGGTTTCGCAATATAGTTTTCAGCATCCTTTCGTCGGTGTATATTTCTATTCCCTCCGAAGCGATCTGACTTAGGGATATATTCTTGGTTCTTGCAATTGGGTCTGACAGCTCAATCACCTGTCGAATAGTCGTTGATAAGTCTATTTTTTCCGGTTTATAATTGATCTCTCCGGTCTGCGATTTTGCCCAATTCAATAGGTTATCGAGTAAGGCCAGCGTGTTTTTGACTGATACTTTTATGATCTCTAAATACTCCGCCGATTTTTCCGTGTCCGATTTCCTTAGCGGTTCAATCAACAGTTCTGACAACCCTAAAATATTATTCAATGGTGCCCTTAAATCGTGGCCCATAATGGAAAAAAGTTTGTCTTTGGTCGCATTCAGCTCTGTTAATTGCATTTCACTTTGCTTTAGTGCTTGCTCGGCTTTTTTGCTTGCAGTGATGTCCCGAACTACGCCAACAAGAAATCTTTTTCCACTGGCATCAACATAGCGTGACTTTCTGGTGGAAATGATCATCGTCTCGGCTCCCCTCACCGTGAGCGTTTCTTCATTTATATTTTCCTTTCCGTCGGCAAGAACCTGGCTATCAATTTTTAAGAAACTTTCACGCTCATCAGGAGAAACATGCTCGGCCAGGGTTTTACCCATGATTTCTTCACGAGGTAGCCCAAACATTTTACAAAAGGCGTCATTAACCAGTACCAACCTACTTTGATCGTCCTTTACAAATACGGAGTCACCCATGTTGTCGAGGATAGTATGGATGTAAGCATTGGCCACACTATTTTGCACTACTAAAGACTCTTTTTGCCCTTTTTTCTGTTGGTTTTGAGACGAAAGCTGTAATCGCAAAATTTCGTTTTGCTTTTTAAGTTCAGCAACCTGGCTTTCCAGTTCTAAGCGGGTTGGTTTGTTCGTCATTTTTTGGGTGGTAGCAGGTGGCAACACAATTGCAATTTTTCATCTTTCACAAAGCTGATCTGCTCGTGTTAGCACCAGACTAAATTAACTCTTGTGGCGGAGATTCCAAGCTTCATGACCTATTTCGTACTCAATGCACTTCGTTCATTCCTTCATTAAGGGCTTTATGAACACCATGGGACAAGATAGTGCGCCCTGACCACTTCGACCTGGCGCAACCAGGCGGGCAGAAGCTTTAATATGGCCATCAAAGTAAAAATGGCAGCCTGAAACAGGCTACCCTTTTTTGTTTATAGCACGGTCATGAGTGATTCAAATGAGCACTTCTTGCCCAGTGTCTCACCCAACAAAAAATCTTTCTCAGATACCCGTCAACGGAATTACTCTGCCCCTGCCGTTTCAGTGTTTACAACTGGCCAAACACCCGGTGACGGCACGCTCACTCCTTTGGTCTCTCCTCTTTCAGTATCCTGCCCGAAGTAGTACAAAGGCCATCCTTTGTAAGTGAGCTGGCTCTCACCAAATACGTCGATAGAACCAAAGTCGCTTTTGCTGGCAGCAGAAACCACCGCCTTGAGTTCTTTGGCATACACGGGCCAAATTGTATTGTTAGAAAAATCGCTGGCAGTGAAAGTATTAACGTCTTTTGAGTCGTTGGTGAAGGCATACAGTGTCCTGCCCGATGCATTCACGAAGAAAGCAGTAGCTCCTTCTCCTTCTTCATACGTTGAAGTGTAGTTCTTCCCGTCATTGCCAACCAGTTGTGCATTTGCCAGCATGATGGAATAGTCGGGTTTGGCTACAAAAAGGCCCCTCCGGCACCGTCGCCAGCGGTAGCACCTGCTGTTTCAAGCACGCCGTCGCCAGCCGGAGAAAAGTAATAAAGTGGCCAGCCTTTGTAGGTTGTTTGCTTGGAGCCGTTGCTGTGGGTGATCACTGCAAAATCGCCAGCTTCCAGGCCAGTGCCAATCTGCGGCTCTTTCGCATAGTAAATAGGCCATTTGTTGAGACAGCCATCTACACAAGCACTGCTGCCAGACACGTCTTTTGCGAAAACATATAATGTGACACCATCGGTATCAGTCAAAATCTGACCGAGTGTTGCGTCAGTCGATAGTTGGATGGTTGCAGCTTCCTCCGCATCAGGATTTTCGCTGTCATCACCACATGCCGTAATGGTTGCCATTGTTAGCAACACTAGTACAAATTTTGCATTCAATTGCTTTATTAAGTTTTTCATTTTTCTTTAATCTGGTTTAATAATTCGTTTGGTGTTCGGCCAAATTCTTTGCTGCTTAAATAGTTTCTTGTTCATGCGGCGCTCTCTCATCCGACGATCAGAGACAATACTCTTCTGTCTCAAAACCGGGTCGGGTTTCTGGGTAGACTTAGGGCGCACGGCGTTATGAAATATTGAACTGAGGGATATTTCTCGTCAGCTCAAATCAATTAGTCCGTGTTAATAAAGTGGATGCTAGTTCAGTTGAAAAGTTCTTGAGACATTAAAACCGAAGTGAATTTCGCCTTTGAAAAAATCGTTGGTCGTTTCTGACACGAAGCCCTTCGGCACCATGGAGGTGGCATTGGTGAACTGGAGCTGGAATACGTGCCCTCCCGTTTCAATATCGACCCCTATGGCCAGCGCATTCTGTGTGTTTTCGTTGAGGTGCTGAAACTGATAGTAATACTCAGCACAAAGGGCCACCCGCTGCGAAAGCTTGATGCGTCCACCGATACCCAGCGCTAAGATGTCATTGTTCAGATCCGTTTCGCCAATCAGGTTGCGGTGCACCCAGGTGGGCATCAGCTGGAGCGAAAGGCCGTTGTTAAACTTTCTGGCCAGCAAAAGCTGATGCGTAAAAGCCAGCTTGTCGGTAAACAGCAGATCGTACGTCGGATCCTTCAGGGTCTTTAATGCCATAGAGCTCAGCCACGTGGCAGACAGTGGGACACTGCCTTTGCCTGTCGACTGACGAAGCAGGCGGTATTTGACAAACCCATCATAGGTCTTTTCAAAAGAGCTCCTGCCAACTCCCACATAGAGCCTGTCGGTGAGGGCATACTCCAGCCCGATGCGTACCAGGGCGTTGTCCAGCCCAAAGAGCTCATAGGCTCCACCGTCGATAGTACCAAACCGGTGCGCTATGATAAAATCCATCACACCTTGTTTTCTGGTTTCAATGGAATGACCGTTGATCAGTCTGGTGCCTTTGAAGGTGGCATCCACCAGCGTTTTCTGATCGGCCTGCTCAGCTTCCAGACCAGCCAGAAGATCATCCTGGGCCAGCAGCGGCATAGCCAATGCCAGCGAGATAAGAGTTGAAGTAATCTGCTTTACCATCATTTTGGACGTGAGAAATTAAAAAATGCCTTTACTTCGACTACCTCCGCAATGTTCTTGAACACGATGGTGGGTATTTCGATATCGAAATCAGCCACCGCCAGATTGAAGGCGGTAGTAGCTTTCAAGTCTTTAGCAGAAACATCAAACTTGACTGTTGTCTTCAGTGGCTTCTTCACTCCGTGGATTTCCATTTCTCCATCGGCTTCTGCTTCAAAGCTCCCGCTTTTCGAAAAGTCGAGTGCAGCGAAGTTGCTGATGACCCCCTTGAAAGTCGCTCTCGGAAATTTATCCGACTCAACATAGTTTTCGTTGAAGTGCTCCTCCATCAGGCTCTTGTCAAAGTGAAACCCCTTCATCAGCATCGAAACTGCCAGCGTTCCTTTTTCAAGGTCGATAGCACCCAGCACCTCCTTGTTAGTGGCTTCAATGTTTTCCAGCGGTGCTTCAGAAAAGAAGGTGGCGGTTCCGCTGCGATCCACCATCGGGCCCTGCGCCATCGCCAGGCCTGCTGTGATCAAGCCAAGAATGATTGTCAATATTTCACGTTTCATTGTATCTCTGTTTTAAGTCTAAAAATTGGAGTTACCCTGGTTCCCGCAGGTATTCCTTGTTATTTGTTGTCGCTAAAAGTGATTCGTCTATCAATTTTGTAGTGCTCCATCATCCACCCAGCAGGCAATAGCATCTTTTTGTGCCTGAGTAAGTGTGGACCCTCTGGGCATTGATCCACTCGCTGTTCTTGCTTTGATGGAGCTGGCCCTGGCTTGAATAGTAGCGAAAGACCTCAGGTCGGGAGAGATGCTGCCGTTGTGGCAACCCGAAACCGCACAGCTGTTTTCAATAATGTTTTTGACAGAATTCTCGTAGCTAACGCCCGCCAACACCTCCACGCTCTCGACGATCTCACATCCCAGCTGGTCTGCTATTTTCACAGTATAAGTACCCCTGGTCAGGCCAGAAAAAGTCCTCCCCGTCTGTGGCTGGCCTTCGTTGATACTGTAGAGGTAGGGCTCCACACCCCCAGAGGCTACCACCTCAATTTTCCCCTCTGTTGACCCACATCCCGACTCCTCCACCACAATTTCCTGCAGGTTCACCCCCTCCAGGTTTTGAATCGGAATAGTTACGTCACTTGTGCAGCCTTTCGCATCAGTCGCCACCACCACATAGTTTCCCGCCTCAAGATTACTAAATACACCATCCGCATTTGTGCCAGCTTCTGACGTATATAGATAAGGAGGCTCACCTCCAGCCGCATTGACCCTGAAGCTCCCAATGGCTGCGCCACATTCAGTCGCTACGCTTTCCAATACTTCTATTGCCACCGGCGACACCGAGCAATCTATCTGTGGTTCAGCCTGCTCCCAGGTGCACGACATTGCGGTGAGAAAAAATAGCACGCTGACAGTGCCACGAATTAATTTTGTTTTCATGTGTATAAAATTTGTTTTTCAGCGGCCACATGGAATAGCCAATAGCATTTCGGAAGTGATAGTCGACTGTTCTCCGACTTTATTCATTTCCGCTAGGTATGGCTCTCCTTATGGCTATTTCATCATTAAAAAATAGTTTTGCTAGCAACCCCGCCCAGTTTCTAAAAAAAGAAGAACAGCCAAAAGGTTGCCATTTATCTTTTTCCCCAACGTAAGCCAAAAGCCCGCTGGCAGCATTTAGGAGCCGTGTTTCTAGTATTATTTGATGACAAAATTAGATATAACCAATAGGGTATGGCTAGCACAATACCGCCAATTGTGTTAACATTTCCGACATAGGGTATAACAAAACCGACAAAACGTGGTAGTTCCTAAGCTGATAATCAGCGGCTTAGTAGTAAAAGATCGGAGGGGCTTGATCCAAACTCTTTTTTGAAACATTTAGAGAAATAGGACGGATTGGCAAAGCCTGTTTTAAAAGCGGCTTCTGCAATCCCAAACTCACTACCCATGAGCAGTTCCTTCGCACGGTGCAACCGCACAGAGGTAATCAGCTGATTGGGCGACTTATTGGTGACCGCCTTCAGCTTGCGCTGGAGTTGGCGCTCGCTGATGCCAATCTCCCGGCAAAGCATTTCCACGCCAAAAAGCTCGTTCTCCAAATGAGTATCGATACTCTGCAGCACGTTTTCCAGGAAGGAATCATTTTTCAACACTTTCTTCGGAGAAATTTGTCCCACTTTTTCATCCGCACTGAGTGGATCGGTTACACTGAACAGCAGAAGCGACTCGCCCGAAAGCGTTTCGTACACCGCCTTGTACTGCGTAAAACTCACACCCGCTCCCGACAGCAGGCTTTTTACAGTTTGTGTGACAAGGATCTGATTGGGTTTCGCCAGTTGAAGCATGACATCGACAAAAGCCTCGGTTTCGCCACTGATGAAGTGAGCCTCATCTACGGCCCCTTCTCTGATGTGAATACCAATGGCGAGCTGGGCAGGCATGCTTCGAATGGCATCCACCAGATCGATGCTGCAATGAACGGCCTTGCTTGGCCCTTCAAATATAGCGATGAATGTCTGGCGGTTGTATTGGATCACCTTCCCCCGATATTGTTCCACAAATTGGCGAATCAACTCCTCAGGATTGGATTCGATATTTTCTAAAGAAACAATACGGGCGGCAACTATAGTAAAAAGCTGCTCCTGATAGTTTCTGATGGGCTTCACCCTTAGGATAAATGCCCTCATTGTTTCCAGCACCTCTTTGGTATTGCCCACCCAAAAAAGGTGATCCCTTCCCGTAAACTCCACGAACTTGGCTCCCTGAATACGCTCGGCAATGAACCGTCCCTCTTCAATTTTCACGTCAATGTCGTGGGTGCGCTGCATGAGTAACGTCGGCACTTTGATGGTGCCCAGAATGTCAATAATATCTACCTCCGTATTCATTTTGGTGAGCACCATTGCGGCACTGGGGCTAGCCCCTGAACGAAAGTAGCTGGCCAGCCAATCCATAAAAACCTTGTCATTGGCTTTGGAGGGAGCGAGCGATTCAAGCCCCATATCCCCACTACCCCAATTGTTTTCGATCATGTCATACACCACCTGGCGCTCTTCGTCGGTAGGTGCCCATGGATAGTCAGGGGCATAGCGGCGTTTGGCAAACACTCCAAAAGTAATGAGTGAAATGGTGCGATTGGGGTAGGTAGCAGCAAAGAGTGCCGACACGGAGCCGCCCTCTGAATGTCCAAACAAAACGGCTTTTTGCGACCCAACGGCGTCCATTACGGCACGAATGTCGTCCATCCTCTCTTCCAGTGTGGAAAGCTCCACCACACGGTCCGACAGCCCTGTGCCTCTTTTGTCAAACAAAATGACCCTGGCGATTTTGCCCAGTTCCTGCAGAAAGTCCACCAGCTCAGGGCAGGCCCACATCCAGTCAATGTTGGACACCCATCCAGGAATATAAACCAGGTCGATGGAACCTGAGCCAAAGACCTGGTAGGCTATATTGATACGGCCGCTTTTTGTATACTGAGTAGCTGGCTTCATAGCAAATGATGCTGTCTGGTATTTAAGTATACAATTATAGCACAAATACCACCAAGGACAGAGCGTCGCATTTCTTGTTTAAAGCCATAATGAGTAAGTCAGAAGCACCCAAACATGACCCATAATTACCTACTGGCCAGTTATCGATGCAAAAAGGGCAGGTTAAATACTAACCTGCCCTGGAGTCTGGTGGTGAAAAAAATACAGAGAAATAGTTAAAAAAATAATTCGATCCACCCACAGGATGGGCTCTTTCTTTAAATAGCTTGTTGCGTTTTTGTGGGTACAAAGGTAGTGGGCAGGCAGAGGAGGCAACTACAAAAAATCCGGCGAATCCATTCACTTTTCCGACAACGGTGTAGCAAAAAGCCGACATATTGGAATATTTCCGACACTAACAACTTAAAGAATAAGTAAGGATAACCTTTCAGAAAAAGTTGATCAGAAACAAAGCGACATACTCAGGGTGAATGTGAATAAGCTGCGAAGCGGAAAACACAACTCTGTCGTCTTTGCACCTCCCTCAATTGTCTTCGTTGGCAGTATGCCTCATCTATCACTTTATCAGCAGCACCCTGGGATTGATCGGATACAGCCACTCGACGCCTCTCGCAGTAATGATGGCGTCATCTTCCAGCGCCACTCGTAGCTTCTTGCCGCCCCACTCAGGCACTTTGGTGTAGGCAAAAAACTCAATCGACAGCAAATTGGAAGTCTTGATCTCATACCCCAGTTGCACAGGGTTGAAAAAGGCAATGGACGGCCCAATGCCATGGCCCCAGTTGCCCACAGAGTGACAGCCAATGATTACATCCGTTTTATCAAGCTCGGTAGGTTTGTTGAACCCAGCCATCTTGTTAAAACCAGCTTTGGTCAGCGCTTCGTAGACGGCATCTTCAGCTTTTTGTGCTGTCACCCCGGGCTTGATCGTTTTCTTTACTACATCCCGCACTTTCACGGCCTGGTCGAAGGCGTTTTGGATGCCAGGAGGCACGGCAGTCTCGCCTTCCTTCAGCACATAAGCCATCCGCTTCATGTCGGTATACATGTTCATGAGCCCCACACCCCAGTCGATGAAAAGCACGTCGCCTCGCTGAATGATACGGTCGGTGGAAGTGGCGGCAATCCCCTCAGGGCCGGTGACATACACTGAAGGCATGCCAAACGATGACTCCAGGTTGTTTTTGAAAAGCTGCTCCTTCATCCACCAGGCCACGTCTTCCAGCGTCGTTACGCCTGGAGTGATTACCTCGTTCGACAGGGCCCTTTCTGCAAGGGTGTACGACAGTTCACCGGCCTCACCATAAATCGCTATTTCGCTGGCCACCCGCCTCGACCTGAAGTCGGACGCCAGCTTCTCCGCCGACACAAACCGCTGCTCGTACTTCTTGCCGAGCACTTCCGCCAGCTCCAGGTAGCCAGAATGGCTGAGGCCATCGGCACCACCAATATTCTTTGACATATTGAGGCCAATCCTTTTAGGGTCACGGGCCTCCACAAATGCCTTGAGTTCACTGACTGACCCGAAGTAATCGTAGGCGCCACCTTCTTCCAGCAGATAGCCGTCGATACCCAGCACGGATCGCTCGATACGGTCGCCCCCACGATCGGTGAAAATGTAGTAGCCCACACTGCCGACGTAGCCTTCTCCCATATCAGGATACAGCGGATCAAAATTCCCCTCCCGGTTCATGATGATCCACATGTCGATATTGTTCTCCCTCATGGCTTCGGGCAGCACCAGGTCAAACTTATCGTTCCGTACCTGGTTCATTTTGCGCCAGCGGCGCATGGCTTCCTGGCTGAAGGCACTGGTGCTGACAAGCAGCATAAAGAAGGCGAGTAGTATTCTCATGGTTGAACGGCTGTTTACGGGTAGGACGCTAATTAACAATTTCTTGCGTTTTGCGCTAGAAGGAAGTGATGTGTGGGGCCTCGAGCATGGGAGCGCTCAGTTGATCAGACTTAGGTGAAGAGCCAAAGTGACACCAAATCAGCTCGACCATCAGCAGGTAATACTTTACCTGGAATTCACCTCTTACCGGGCCGCCCGTCTTTTTTTTGCCCGCTCAGCGGCCTTTTTAAAAAAGTCAATTTCTTCCTCATGACTCATTGCTGAAATCTTTTTCCCCAAGTCAATCCGAATCTTGTGCTGCAAAGCAACAGCATCTAACCCTTTTTCTGTTTTTACTTCAGCTTTCATATTCTATTAGTTCTCTAGGCGACCTTATTTCCAGAACGTTATATCCATTCTTAATATTTACAGCATTGTACAGCCTTATTTTATTAAGGTTGACAATATGCTTGAAGTTCCAACTTGCGAGAATATTGATGCCATTAACTGTAGCCGTTGCAATATGCCGACAATCGGCAAGACTAGTTGGCCCGACAATTCCCTCTGTTTGATAGATGTCTGCCAGTTCAATGGCTCTCTCATTATAATCCACTTCTACTCTATTGTCTTCAGGGATACTGTCAAGAAAGTCTCGCACGTGATCAGGTGCGTTTTCCAGTTCAGCATCTAGCAATGCAGACGTAGCAATTTTATAGAACCTTTCTTTCACTGATTTGAAGAAAAGGTTAGTCCAGAGTTCAAACTCCTTATCAAATACTCCTCCCACCACTGAGGTATCAATATAAACCAACCTTATCATTCTCTAAAGTACGCAAAATGCGGAGGTCTTTACAAGCTGGAGGGAATGTCAAAAACTGCTGTTGAGTAACGGTTGCAGTGACAAACTCAAAGGTACCATCCTCGTCGTTTTCGACAGCCTGAGATCCAACTTATCATTCCGCACCTGGTTCATTTTGCGCCAGCGGCGCATGGCTTCCTGGCTAAAGCCGCTAGTGCTGACAAGCAGCATAAAGAAGGCGAGCAGTATTCTCATCGTTGAATGGCTGTTTACGAGTATGACGCTAATTAGCAATTTCCTGCGTTTTGCGCTACTGAGAAATGATGTGTGGGAGTTGAGGTCGTTAAACTTGGCAAGGCACACGTGGACCCAGCGCTATACCGATGTCATTCCACACCTATATGGACAGATAACCACGGCAAGGTGCCCTCCCGTCCACCGCAAGAACGAAGTGAATCTTGCGCTAGAGGGGAACGGGTGGCAGGGAAAGGAGGAAAGCCATCCCGTTTGTTTAATATAGGAAAACAGGCTGCAAAGGGTATGCTCTTAGCAACTCATAGAAAAAACCGATATTGTAGGTAATTTCAACGGCTCACAACGCAATTTTACCATGATCAAACTCGTACCTACACTTTCACTGCTTGCTTTCATTGCCCTATTCAGCTGCCAAAGCCCATCCGAAAAACAAGACTGGCAGATTCTTTTCAATGGAGAAGACCTCACTGGCTGGGACACCTACCTGGGCCAGGAATGGACACAAGTCAATGATTCTACTTTTCGGCCGGCCGGTGCACCAGTGGGCCTGAATAAAGACCCCAAAGGAATCTTCAGCGTGGCAAAAGTTGATCAGCAAAGCACCATTCGTATTTCAGGCGAGCAATGGGGTGGCATTTCGACCACCAGCGAATTCAGTAACTACCACCTGAAGCTACAGTTCAAATGGGGAGAGGCCAAACACCGGCCGAAGGACAACAGCAAAAGAGACAGCGGCTTGCTGTACCATGCTGTAGGAGCACATGGGGCCGATGGCGGCTTCTGGATGCGCTCGCAGGAGTTTCAGGTGCAGGAAGATGACACTGGCGACTACTGGGGTGTGGCTGGCGGTGTGATGGACGTGCCTACCCGCCAGGAGGGCGACAACTATATTTATGATGCCGCTGCCTCCATGCGGGTCTTTAGCGAAAAAAGTGATGTCGGCCGCCATGCCACCAAGTTTCCTGACGCTGAAAATCCAACCGGTGAATGGAATACGCTGGAATTAATTTGCTTCGGTGACACTGCTATCCATATCGTGAATAGCCAGGTGGTGATGGCGCTGTACAACTCCCGCCAGCTGACCGAAACTGGCGAACAGCCACTGAAGAAAGGAAAGATTCAACTGCAATCGGAAGGCGCAGAGCTGTTTTACAAAGACATCATGATCAAGCCGATCAGCGAGGTGCCTGAAGGGGTCTTGTGAAAAATTAAAGAGGTTACTATCTGCGCTCATGCATATAGTAACCTCTTTAATTGTTAGCACGTCAATCGTCCTCGTTTGCAACGAGGACGGGCGGGATTTGCGTTTCCAACGCATCAAACAACTGCCTTCTTTGCTTCCTGATTTTATGCACTACAAGTGCATGTCTCACGCACCCTCGTTTCAAACGAGGGTGATAAGAGGGACATTAAAGAGGTTACTTTCTGTGCTTCTGCATATAGTAACCTCTTTAATTATTTGATATACCGAAAGTCATGCCCAGCAGGAAGCTGCACAAGAAAATCGTGCATGAGCTTGATCACGTTTTCCACGTCGTCTTTGTGGGCGGTTTCTACCGTGGTGTGCATGTACTTCAGCGGCAAAGAAATAAGTGCCGAGGCCACACCTTCCGCCGAATAAGCAAAAGCATCGGTGTCAGTACCTGTCGCCCTGCTGGCTGAGGCCCGCTGGAAGGCAATCTTGTTTTTATCTGCCACATCAATCACCATCTTCAGCAGGTTGTTCTGCACTGCCGGCCCATAAGTCAACACTGGTCCCTTGCCCGCTTTCAGATCGCCCTGCTGCTTTTTGTCGTACATAGGCGCATGGGTATCGTGGCACACGTCGGTAATGATGGCTACATCTGGCTTGATGCGCCTGGAAATCATTTCAGCCCCTCTGAGACCAATTTCTTCCTGCACGGCGTTCACCACATACAGACCAAATGGCAGTTTCACCTTCGACTCCGCAATTCTTCTGGTAGTTTCGGCGATCATAAAACCACCCACTCTGTTGTCGAGCGCTCTTCCGCACAGGTAATGCTCGCCAAGCTCGATCAGCTCATCTTCGAACGTCATCACACTGCCCACATGCACACCTGCCTTTTCCACTTCGTCTTTGGAGGTCGCTCCAATGTCCACAAAGATATTCTTCAGCGTAGGGCTCTCTTCCTTGGCTGAGTCTCTTACGTGTATGGCCGGCCAGCCAAACACTCCTTTTACAATCCCTTTGTCGGTATGTATGTTGACCCTTTTGGAAGGCGCAATCTGGTGGTCGGAACCACCATTTCTTCTCACATAGATATAGCCATCATCGGTAATATAGTTCACAAACCAGGCGATCTCATCAGCGTGCGCCTCAATCACCACCTTGTAAGGCGCATCGGGATTGATCACACCCACTACCGTTCCGTAGGTGTCGGAAATGTAGGTGTCAATATAGGGCTTCATGTACTCCAGCCATATATGCTGCCCCGACGACTCAAAACCAGTCGGTGATGCATTATTTAAGTATTTGAATAGAAAATCTCTGCTCTTCTTGTCCATTGTCAATTGCTTATCTCTTGTTTTTATTTTTTATACCCAGCGAGCATTCAAGCATACTAAAGCGGAATATTGCCATGTTTCTTTCTTGGAAGCGTGTCTACTTTGTTCTTCAGCATCTCAAAAGCCTTCATCACCTTCGCACGGGTGTTGTGAGGCATGATCACTTCGTCGATATAACCCCTTGCCGCTGCCTCGTAGGGGTTGGCAAACCTGTTGGTGTATTCCGCCACTTTCTCATCGAGTTTGGCAGCAGGATCCGATGCTTTGGCTATTTCACCTTTGAAAATAATCTCGGCAGCTCCCTTCGCTCCCATCACGGCTATTTCAGCAGTCGGCCAGGCAAAGTTCATGTCGGCGCCAATATGCTTGCTGTTCATTACGTCATAGGCACCACCATAGGCTTTCCGAGTGATGACCGTTACCCGTGGCACCGTTGCCTCCGAAAACGCATACAGCAGCTTGGCTCCATGGTTAATGATGCCATGCCACTCCTGATCAGTGCCTGGCAAAAAACCCGGAACGTCCACCAGCACCAGCAGTGGGATATTGAAGCAGTCACAAAACCGCACAAACCTGGCAGCCTTAGTAGAGGAGTTAATGTCGAGCACGCCCGCCAGCGACGCTGGTTGGTTGCCAACGATGCCAATGCTTCTCCCTCCTATCCTTGCAAACCCAACAATAATGTTTTCCGCATAGTTTTTATGCACCTCCATAAAGCTCTCCTCGTCGGCTATTTCAGCCACCACTTCACGCATGTCGTAAGGCTGGTTAGGGTTGTCGGGGAGAATCTTATCGAGTGCTGGCCTCCTCTCGTCGGACGAATGGTAGTTTACAGCCGGGGCCTCATCCTCACAGTTTTGCGGCATGTACGATAGCAGCTGCTTGATATAGTTGATGCACTCTACCTCGTTGGCACAGGAGAAATGCGTCACGCCGCTTTTGGTTGAATGGGTGCTGGCGCCGCCCAGTTCTTCGGAGGTCACGTCTTCCTGAGTCACCGTTTTCACCACGTTAGGCCCGGTCACGAACATGTAGGAAGTGTCCTCCACCATCAGAATGAAGTCGGTGATCGCAGGTGAATACACTGCACCGCCGGCACAGGGGCCCATGATGGCCGAAATCTGTGGTACCACGCCAGAAGCCCGGGTGTTTCGGTAGAAAATATCCGCATAACCTGCGAGCGACACCACGCCTTCCTGTATCCTGGCACCGCCTGAGTCGTTGAGCCCGATCACGGGTGCACCATTCTTCATGGCCAAATCCATGATCTTCACAATCTTCTCAGCGAACGTCTCAGAAAGCGAGCCGCCAAACACGGTAAAATCCTGACTGAACACGTACACCATGCGGCCATTTACATTGCCATAGCCTGTGACAACGCCATCACCCAGATATTTCTCTTTGTCCAGCCCAAAATCCGACGACCGATGAACCACCAGCTTGCCAATTTCTTCGAAGGTGCCTTCGTCCATCAGGAGCTCAATCCGTTCCCGGGCTGTGAGCTTTCCCTTTTCGTGTTGCTTAGCTATTCTGGTTTCGCCTCCACCCAGCAGCGCCTGCTCATTCAGCTCTTTAAGTCTCTCATACTTTTCATCAATGGTCGGCAAATAAATTTTGGGCTGTGGTTGTTTCATTACATGAAGGTTAATTGCCAAAGATATTGTGGAATACACTAAAAACGAACTCAAATGAACGGTATATACCTCGGCGGTTAAATTTTGACGGTATATGCTTAGTGGTATGATAAAGTGTTATCTTGCGCCAATTTTTAGCACAGCTGAGGGACTAAATCATGAAAGTCGGAATCATTGACATGGGTACGAATACCTTTCACCTGCTCGTTGCAGAAGTGAGAGACCATGATTTCTCCATCCTTTTTAAAGAGAAGCTGCTGGTAAGAATTGGCGAAGGCGGCATTTCACACGGTCTGATTACGGAAGAAGCCACGCAGAGGGCGCTGAAAGCATTGGAAAGATTCAACGAAGTGCTAAAGGCTGAAAAAGTAGATGAGGTCTTTGCCACAGCCACCAGCGCCATCCGAAATGCGAAAAACGGTGTAGAGTTTGCTGGCAGGGTCCAGCGTGAATTGGGTATCGAAGTCCGGATTATCTCAGGCGATGAAGAAGCCGAAACCATTTACTACGGTGTGAAAAAGGCTATCCCTATGACAGATGAGCCTGTGCTCATCATGGACATTGGCGGTGGCAGCATTGAGTTCATCATCGGCAATCAATCAGAGATCTTCTGGAAGCGAAGCTTTGAAATAGGCGGGCAGCGCCTCATTGATCAGTTCCACAGCCACGACCCCATTCTACCAGAAGAGGTGATCAGACTTCAGAGTTACCTGGCCATGAACCTCGAACCGCTCTTCGAAGCATGCCAAACATACAAACCACAAACTCTCGTGGGCTCGTCAGGCACCTTCGATACATTGAGCGACATTTACATGCTCGACAACAAAATCGAAAAGAACCCACTGGGCACCGAATTTCCCTTTACGTTGGACGCATTCGAGGGCATTTATGAGAAGATGATTTCTTTCAACCGGCAGGAAAGAATGGAAGTGCCAGGTATGATTGAAATGCGTGTCGACATGATTGTGGTGGCCAGCATCCTCATTCACTTTGTCAACCAAAAGCTCGACATCAAAAACATCCGGGTTTCTGCCTATGCTTTGAAAGAAGGTGTCCTCTTAAAGACCATCCATTCGCTCTACAAAAAGAGGGTTTAATCCATTGTAAAATTATTGGTCAAATATTCTGTTTCTGATTGGGTAGCACCTCTTCTATCTCTATTTTTACCCTCCAGAAATCAGACCCCATGTTTACATATCAGCATTTACTTTCCTTCACAGAAAACATACTTCTTGCCATCGGGCATTCTAAGAAAGACGCCACCCTCGGAGCTAAAGTACTACTCAGTGCCGACCTCAGAGGAGTTGACTCCCATGGCGTAGCCCGTCTCTCTGGCTATGTAAGGCTCTGGGAAGCGAAAAGAGTCAATGCCAAACCAAACATCAGGATTGTGCACGAATCACCTTCAACAGCAGTTGTGGACGGTGACGGCGGCCTGGGTTTGGTAGTGGCACCCTATGCCATGAAAGTGGCTATTGAAAAAGCAGAGAAAGTCGGCACCGGCTGGGTTTCGGTGAAAGGATCCAACCATTTTGGCATTGCCGGCTACCACAGCATGATGGCACTGGAAAAAGACATGATTGGCATTTCAATGACCAATGCCAGCCCGCTGGTGGCCCCAACCTTTAGCACGACCAGGCTGCTGGGCACCAACCCAATTTCGGTGGCCATTCCCGCCAAAACACAACATCCATTTGTTGCCGACATGGCCACTACCACCGCTGCCAATGGCAAGCTGGAAATTCTGCAAAGAAAAAACCTTGAGGCTCCTCTCGGCTGGGTGCAGGAAAAAGACGGAACCCCCACCACTAATGCGAATGGTGTAAAAGATGGCGGTGCGCTGCTTCCACTCGGCGGCGACAGGGAACACGGCTCGCACAAGGGCTACTCGCTGGGTGCCATCGTCGATATCTTCTCGGCTGTGCTGTCGGGTGCCAACTACGGCCCCTGGGTGCCTCCGTTTGTGGCCTTCCTCTCCCCTCCTGCCGATCCTGTGGGCGAAGGTATCGGGCACTTCTTTGGCGCCATGCGGGTGGATGCTTTCCGTCCGGCTGACGAGTTCAAGGAGCACATGGACAACTGGATCAGCACGTTCAGAAAAGCTGAAACAGTCAAAGGGCAAGACAGGGTGCTGATACCAGGCGACCCGGAAAGAGAAATGGAAAAGGAAAGAATGGAAAGCGGTATCCCGCTGCTGCCTCCAGTAGAGAAAGATTTAAGAGAGCTCGGCGAGAAACTTGGCGTGGCCTTTTAGAATGTAAAGCCTACCCTTAATACTATCGGGCTGTTGTAGGGAGATCGGATGTCGTCGTACAGCAGATTGTATAGAGCACTTATCATAAAGCCGCCGCCACTTCTACCTATTGGTTGAAAAAGCCCACCACCTGCAAATAAACCAGGCACCCACTGCCTTACCACGTCGTCATTGGCATTGTAAAACTGTAGGTTGAGGTTTTCAAATTCACCGTGTACAAAGAACTGGCGACCAATATTCCTTCTTACAAAGGTACGCCATCCGTAGTTCGAATAAGATGCATTATAGTACTTGAAGTTGATGTACTGGTAGGTAACACCAAGGCCTGCTGAAAGCTTCGGCGTAATCATATAGCCTGCCAGCGGAGAAAGGTCGACAAACGTGACAGAGCCAAACTGAGCTCCAAAGTTGCCGCCAAGGTATACCCTGTCAAAGAAACTGCTGTTCTCCTGATCGTATTCCTTTTGGGCAAACGATGAAAACGAAATGAAAAATAGAATGAAAGCTGCTACTAATGATTTCATACGGTAAACAACGTTGTATTTCGTATTAACACCTGTCTACTCTTCCGCCACTATGATGTATAAGTCCTCGGTGGGCTTTTTCATCATGTAGCGCTCTCTGGCAAACTTCTCGAGCAGGTCGCTATCGCTAAGTAGCTCGTGCCGGTCTTGCCTTACTTCTTCAATTTTCTCCAGATAATACTCCTTCTGAGCCTCCAGATCACTCAACTTCCGGCTTAGGCGCAGTTGTGTAAAAACATCGTTGGAGTCCAGGAAAAGCATCCAGATAAGGAAAAAGAAGGTGAAGAGGAAATAGAAGTTCCTCGTGTAGGGGGGCAGATTCTTGAAAAACCTCGAAATCATACTGGAAATGTAGTCTATTTCCCAAAAATAAAAAAATCCCGGCAACATGCGAAGCGCATGACAGCCGGGATTTCACAAAATGATCTTAATTACTTTTTAACAGGGAAATAAGCTGTTTCTCCCAATTCCTCTTCGATCCTAAGCAACTGATTGTACTTAGCCATCCTGTCGGAACGTGAAAGAGAACCAGTCTTGATCTGCCCGGCATTGGTAGCCACGGCAATATCAGCGATGGTAGCATCTTCCGTTTCACCTGAACGGTGAGAAATAACAGCCGTCCAGCCAGCTTTGTGTGCCATTTCGATAGCAGCAAGCGTCTCGGTCAAAGAACCGATTTGGTTTACTTTGATAAGAATGGAATTGCCACACTTCTCGTTGATCGCTCTTTCAAGGAACTTCACGTTGGTCACCAAAAGGTCGTCACCAACTATCTGGCACTTGTGTCCGATTTTCTCTGTCAAAAGTCTCCAGCCTTCCCAGTCGTTTTCAGCACAACCGTCTTCTATGCTGTCAACAGGATATTTCTCTACAAGCTCTGCCAGGTATTCAACCTGCTCGGCGGTTGTTCTTACCTTGCCAGTGTCTCCTTCAAATTTCTTGTAGTTGTATTTGCCGTCTTCGTAAAACTCAGAAGCAGCGCAGTCAAACGCAATCATTACGTCTTTTCCAGCTTTGTATCCTGCCTTCTCAATTGCTTTCAAAATATCAGCAAGACCTTCTTCTGTTCCCCCTGAAAGGTTGGGAGCAAACCCACCTTCGTCTCCTACGGCAGTGCTCAATCCTTTGTCGTGAAGAATCTTCTTAAGGGCATGGAAAATCTCAGCACCCATTCTCAGCGCATCGCTATAAGTAGGGGCACCTACAGGACGAATCATAAATTCCTGAAATGCGATGGGCGCATCTGAGTGAGAACCACCATTGATGATGTTCATCATTGGCACAGGCAACGTGCTTGCGTTAGGTCCGCCAAGGTATCTGAACAGAGACTGTCCTGACTCTTGTGCTGCTGCCTTAGCAACTGCCAGAGAAACACCAAGAATGGCGTTAGCACCAAGTTTGCCTTTGTTCGGCGTGCCATCAAGCTCAATCATTATCTTATCGATAAGCTTCTGGTCGAAAACACTAAGACCAATCAGTTCGCCGGCTATTTTCTCGTTCACGTTTTCAACAGCCTTAAGCACACCTTTTCCAAGGTATTTCGACTTATCACCGTCTCTAAGCTCAACAGCTTCGTGTGTGCCTGTAGAAGCACCAGAGGGCACGGCCGCTCTGCCCATAATTCCATTTTCAGTGTAGACATCTACCTCAATGGTAGGATTGCCCCTGGAGTCAAGAATCTGCCTTGCGTGAATTCCTTCAATTAAACTCATTATGTTTTTAGTTTAGATGTTCAACGAACTGATCAAATAAATACCTGGAATCGTGCGGCCCCGGAGAAGCTTCCGGATGGTACTGCACGGAAAATACTTTCTTGCCTTTCAATCTCATGCCAGCCACCGAGCTGTCGTTCAGATGAATATGCGTTAACTCAACCGCATCAGCGCTTTTGAGAGCATCCATACTCACTGCAAACCCATGGTTTTGCGACGTAATCTCGCTTTTCCCTGACACCAGGTTCTTCACCGGGTGATTGAGCCCTCTGTGGCCATGGTGCATCTTAAAGGTGCTGATACCACAAGCAAGCGCTAAAATCTGATGACCAAGACATATACCGAACAACGGTTTGTCCGCTGCAAGAATTTCTTTTACTGTGGTAACAGCGTAGTCCATCACTGAAGGGTCGCCAGGGCCGTTTGAAATGAAGTACCCTGTTGGCTTCCATGCCTCCATTTCTTTGAAGGTGGTTTGCGCCGGAAACACTTTACAATATATGCCTCGGGCTGCCATGTTCTTGAGAATCGATTGCTTAATACCAAGATCAAGCACCGCCACTTTCATTTTGTTGTTTTCGTCACCGTAGGTATATGCCTCCTTTGTGGTCACTTTAGAAGACAGCTCAAGCTTGTCCATTGACGGCACCTGCTTAAGCTTAGCCATCAATTCCGCTTTGTCAAAAATCTCGGAAGAGATAATTGCGTTCATGGCTCCTTTGCTCCTTATGTGCCTTACGAGGCTCCGGCTATCAAGCCCAGAAATACCGACTGTGTTGTGTTTGATAAAATAGTCGTTGAGGCTCGAATCAGCCGTTTTGCGGCTAAACAACTTCGAAAACTCATTCACCACAACTCCGCTGATTTTAGGTGTCGCCGACTCCTGCTCATCCGCATTCACTCCATAATTACCGATGTGAGACGTTGTGTTCACTACAATCTGGCCGAAGTATGACGGATCAGTATAAATCTCCTGATAGCCGGTCATGCCAGTGTTAAAGCAAATCTCTCCTCCGCTCGTTCCAATTTTACCGATGGCATCGCCTTCGTACAAGGTTCCATCTTCCAGAAGTAAAACAGCACGTGGATTCGGTGTATATTTCATGAGTATGCAGCGTTTACCTTTATATAACTAATGTGATATATTTGAAAGCCTACCAGCATTCAAAACTAATTAGCCAGCTTGAGAATAGAGGCGAATAAGCAGGCACAAAAATAGAAAGAATTTTCTAAGACCCACCGCTTCAAAACAAAAAAGGGTTGACAAAAGCCAACCCTTTCAATTGAAATATTCTATTTTCTGATTATTTCTTCTCCTCTTCAGCTGAGTCGTCAGCGCTAGTCTCATCAGTACCTTCTTCAGGTGCTTCCGCAGCCGCATCTTCAGTAGTTTCAGCAGCAACTTCTTCAACAGCCGCTTCGGCTACCGGAGCCTCCTCCACAACTACTGCATCTGTAGCAGACGATTTAGCATCATCAGCACCAGCAGCAGCCTTGCTACGACGTGTTCTCTTAGCCTTAGGCTTCGCAGTTGCTTCTCCAATCAGCAATTCATTGAAGTCAACAAGCTCCATCATACAGATTTCTGCGTTGTCACCAAGTCTGCTACCCAAACGGATAATCCTTGTGTAGCCACCTGGGCGGCTCGCAGTTTTTTCAGCCACAGGGCCAAACAGCTCCTGTACAGAATACTTGTTTTGCAGATAAGAGAAAACAATTCTTCTGTTGTGAGTAGAATCGTCTTTTGTCTTGGTGATCAATGGCTCAACATACTTTCTAAGTGCTTTAGCCTTAGCTACAGTAGTTGTTATGCGCTTATGAAGAATCAGCGAAGACGCCATGTTAGAAAGGAGCGCCTTTCTATGGCTTGCTGTCCTACCTAAGTGATTTATTTTTTTACCGTGTCTCATGATAAATTAATCCTCCTCTAATTTGTACTTACCCAGGTCCATACCGAAAGTAAGCCCTTTCTCCTGTACAAGTTGTTCCAACTCAGCAAGCGACTTCTTACCGAAGTTTCTGAATTTCATCATGTCAGAAATCTCAAGTCTTACAAGGTCTCCCAATGACTTAACATCAGCAGCCTTCAGACAGTTGTAAGCTCTAACAGAAAGATCCAGGTCGTTCAGTGCTGTCTTCAAAAGCTTGCGCATGTGAAGAAGCTCCTCATCAACAGCATCTGGCTCCTTAGCATCGGCTGTTTCAAGCACCATGCTCTGGTCAGAAAACAACATGAAATGTTGGATAAGTATGTTTGCTGCTCCCTTAAGAGCTGCCTCAGGGTGAATAGAACCGTCAGTTTCTATGTCAAGAATCAACTGCTCATAGTCAGTCTTTTGCTCAACCCTGGTATTCTCTACGCTATATTTTACGTTCTTAATAGGGGTAAAAACAGAGTCAATCGGAATATACCCGAAAACCTGATCGCCAGAAGGCTTATTCTCATCAGCCGCTACATAGCCTCTACCCTTTTCGATTGTAACTTCTATCTCGAATTGTGCACTCTGATCAAGGTTACAGATAACTAACTCAGGGTTCAATACTTCAAATGAAGAAGTGAACTTACCGATGTCGCCAGCTGTAAACTTAGCTTGCTTCGAAATAGAGACAGTGACCTTATTGTCTACCATGTCAGCAATCTTTTTGAACCTAACCATTTTGAGGTTCAGAATGATTTCTGTTACGTCTTCCATAACTCCCTCAATTGTAGAGAATTCATGCAAAACACCTGGTATTTTTATTGCTGTAATTGCATAGCCTTCAAGAGAGGAAAGAAGTATTCTTCTCAGTGCGTTACCAATGGTAACTCCGTATCCTTTCTCGAGCGGTTTAAAGGTGAAAAGCCCATGAAAATCATCGGCCTTTTCCATAACCACTTTCTCGGGCATTTGAAATGCTAGTATTGACATAGCAATAGAAAGTGTTTAATTGATAAAATTATTTTGAATACAATTCGACGATAAGCTGCTCCTTGATGTTTTCAGGAACTTCATCTCTCGATGGAGCTTGAATAAACTTACCAGTCATTTGTGAACCGTCCCACTCTAGCCAGCCAAATTTATTGGAAGAACGTGCTGCAAGACTCTCCGTGATAGCCAATAAAGACTTAGATTTTTCACGAACGCCTACAGTATCTCCAGCTGAAAGAGAATAACTTGGGATATTTACTACTTCACCATTTACAGTGATATGCTTGTGAAGGACTAACTGACGTGCTCCTCTTCTTGTTGGAGCAATACCCAAACGGTAAACAGTGTTGTCCAGTCTGCTTTCAAGAAGCTTCAACAGGTTCTCACCAGTGATGCCATCCTTGCGTTGAGCAGTATTGAATGTCTTAGCAAATTGTCTCTCCAACAATCCGTAGAGGTACTTAGCCTTCTGCTTCTCCAATAGCTGGATCGCATATTCAGACTGCTTACGACGACGGCTTCTGCCGTGCTGTCCCGGAGGATAAGCCTTCTTCTGAAGGGCTTTGCCACCACCCAAAACGGGCTCTCCAAATTTTCTCGAAATCTTGGTTTTTGGACCAGTATATCTTGCCATTTCTTTCTACAGTCTTTAATTAAACTCTACGTCTTTTAGGCGGGCGACATCCGTTGTGAGGAAGCGGGGTCACATCTTTAATCACAGTGACTTCGATGCCAGCATTTTGAATAGTCCTGATAGCAGACTCTCTGCCTGATCCAGGGCCTTTCACAAATACCTCCACCTTGCGGAGTCCTTGATCATATGCCTTAGCTGCACAGTCTTGTGCTGCTACTTGTGCTGCGTATGGAGTGTTCTTCTTCGAACCCCTGAAGCCCATCTTACCTGCCGAAGCCCAAGAAATAACTTGTCCGTTATTATTGGTCATCGCAATGATGATGTTGTTGAATGAAGCCCTTATATGTGCTTGCCCAACTGCTTCAACAGCTACAACACGCTTTTTCGCCTTGTCTTTTCTCTTCTGAGCCATTGCTAAAAGTTATTATTTAGTAGCCTTCTTCTTGTTAGCCACTGTTTTCCTCTTACCTTTTCTAGTACGGCTATTGTTTTTGGTACGCTGACCTCTAACAGGTAACCCTTTTCTGTGACGTAGTCCTCTGTAACATCCAATATCAAGTAAACGCTTGATGCTCAACTGAATTTCAGATTTCAGTACACCCTCAACCTTAATATTCTCAGTGATGATCAAACGAACTGCGTTCGCTTCCTCCTCGGTCCACTCCGACACTTTTTTGTCCCAGTTGATCCCAGCCTCAGCAAGTATTTTCTGAGCCGTTCTACGACCAATTCCGAAGATGTAGGTCAAACCTATCTCTCCTCTTTTATTATCGGGAATATCAACTCCAGCTATACGAGCCATAATTAACCTTGTCTTTGTTTAAACCTTGGATTCTTCTTATTGATAACGTACACCTTACCATTACGGCGGATTATCTTGCAGTCTACGCTACGTTTCTTTACAGATGCCTTTACTTTCATGACTACTTATTTATATCTGTATACTATTCTCCCTTTTGTCAAATCATAGGGCGACATTTCCATTTTCACTTTATCGCCTGGCAAAATCTTGATGTAATTCATCCTCATTTTACCTGAAATGTGGGCTACTACCTGGTGCCCATTCTCTAACTCCACTCTGAACATCGCATTGGATAGTGCTTCTACTATCGTACCGTCCTGTTCTATAGATGATTGTTTCGCCATATTATAAATTACGCTACAGCTACGTTTTGAGATCTGCCTTTTAATCTACCCGACTTCATCATACCCTCATAGTGTCTCATAAGAAGGTAGCTTTCTATTTGCTGTAAAGTATCTAAAATAACCCCCACCATGATCAACAGCGACGTTCCGCCGTAGAACTGTGAAAACTCCCGTGTGACGCCTGCCATACTCGCAAATGCCGGCATGATAGCCACCAATGCAAGGAACAAAGATCCTGGCAGCGTAATTCTTGTAAGCACTCCATCTATAAATTCAGAAGTTGCCTTTCCTGGCTTAATGCCTGGTATAAAACCTCCGTTTCTCTTCATATCATCACCAATCTGATTAGGGTTGATGGTGATGGCTGTATAAAAGAAGGTGAAAATTATAATTAACGATGCAAACAAAGCATTGTACTGCCACGACTGAAAGTCCGAAAACGTAGTCCCTATGTATTGAGCAATATCACTACTGTCGGCCCAAATACTTGCAATAAGCGCAGGAAGAAACATAAGCGACTGAGCAAAAATGATTGGCATTACACCAGCTGCATTCACTTTTAGTGGAATGTACTGACGCTGACCGCCATATACCTTATTACCCACTACCTGCTTCGCATATTGAACTGGTATTCTTCTAACGGCCTGTGTCAACATAACAACCGCCATTACTACAAAGAACAGTGCAACAATCTCAAGCACAAGGATAAGACCCTGACTCATGCCTCTCGACAGAGATTCAGCAATGATTGCTGCAGGGAATCTCGACACGATGCCTATCATGATAAGCATTGAGATTCCATTACCTATACCCTTATCAGTTATTTTCTCGCCCAGCCACATACAGAAAATGGTGCCGGCTGTAAGAATTACAATTGAGCTACCTGTAAAGAACGTCCTGTTGGCCATCACAATAGCTTCTGCAGGGATAGTGGCAGTTAAATACCCAATTCCCTGAGCCAGCGTGATAAATATGGTCAATACTCTCGTATACTGATTAATCTTCTTTCTGCCGCTATCACCTTCCTTTTGCAGTCTCTGGAAATAAGGGACAGCTACAGTCAACAGCTGCAATACGATAGATGCAGAAATGTATGGCATAATGCCCAACCCAAATATGGAGGCATTACTGAAGGCACCACCTAAGAAGGTATCAAGCAGACCAAATATCCCCTGGGCTTCGCCAGCAAGTTTAGACGGGTCAATACCTGGAAGAACTATATAAGATCCCAATCTAAAGATCAGCAGAAATCCAACCGTGTTCAAAATTCGAATACGGAGATCCTCTATGCTAAAGATATTCCTTATGGTGCTAATAAATCGCTTCATTCTATTAAAGTACGGTTACCTTACCACCTGCCTTTTCAATTGCTTCCTGAGCAACTTTTGAAAAAGAACTTGCAGATACATCTACTTTTGCTTTCAACTCACCTCTGCCCAATACCTTAACAGTATCGTTCTTAGAAGCCAATCCATGCTCAATAAGCGTGTCAAGAGTCACCTCTTTTACTTTGTAGGTATCTACAAGCGTCTGAAGCACGTCAAGATTGATTGGTTTTGATACAATCTTGTTTCTATTCTTGAAACCAAATTTTGGCACACGGCGCTGAAGTGGCATTTGACCACCCTCAAATCCTTTTTTCTTGCTATAGCCAGACCTGGATTGAGCACCTTTGTGACCACGAGTGGAAGTACCGCCCATTCCTGAGCCCTGACCTCTTCCTATTCTCTTTCTACTCTGGGTAGACCCCTTTGCAGGTTTTAGTGTACTTAAGTCCATAATCTTAAAGAGCTTTAACTTCAACTAAATGAGTAACCTTAGCAATCATTCCTGCGATTTGAGGAGTAAGTTCCTTTTCTACAGAACGATTTATTTTTGCAAGGCCCAAAGCCTTAATTGTCGCCTTTTGAACTGCAGGACGACCTATTGTGCTTCTTATCTGTGTAATCTGAACTTTTGCCATCAGAATTATCCTTTGTAAACTTTTTCTAGTTCGACACCTCTTTGGTCAGCCACGGTGAACGCATCACGCATTTTTGTCAGAGCGTCAAAAGTTGCTTTTACCACGTTGTGTGGGTTTGACGAACCTTTTGACTTAGCCAAACAATCGTGAACGCCTGCACTCTCCAATACCGCACGCATCGCACCACCGGCAATTACACCTGTACCAGGTGCAGCTGGCTTAATCAAAACCCTGCCGCCGCTGAACTTACCGTTCGATTCGTGTGGAAGAGTTCCTTTCAATATCGGAACCTTAACAAGGTTCTTTTTAGCATCGTCGATACCTTTAGTGATTGCATCGGTTACTTCATTGGCTTTACCCAATCCGTAGCCTACTACTCCATTGCCATCACCTACTACTACGATAGCTGAAAAGCTAAAACGACGTCCACCCTTCACTACTTTCGCTACCCTGTTAATGGCAACTACTCGTTCTTTAAGATCTATTTCGGACGCTTTTACCGATTTTACGTTTGACTGTGTCATGTTCAATTAGAATTTAAGACCACCTTCTCTGGCTCCTTCAGCAAGTGCTTTTACACGCCCGTGGTATGGGTAACCACCACGATCAAAAACACAAGTTGCCAAGCCGCTTTCCTTAGCCTTTTCAGCAATTTTCTTCCCAACCAATTTAGAAACATCATTGTTGATCTTTCCCTTCTGACCCACATCCTCCGAAGAAGACGCTGCGAGTGTGTGACCACTCAAATCGTCAATTAGTTGAGCATATATTCCCTTGTTGCTTTTGAAAACCGAAAGCCTGGGTCTGTCAGAAGTTCCGCTAATCTTGTTACGGATTCCTCTTTTTATTCTTAATCTTCTGTCTCCTTTACTGGTGGCCATCTTAATTATTTTTTAGCAGCAGTTTTACCAGCTTTTCTACGAACTTGCTCTCCAACAAAGCGAACACCTTTACCTTTGTAAGGCTCTACTTTTCTTAGTGATCTGATCTTGGCAGCAACTTGTCCAATAAGCTGTTTATCGATACTTTCTAGACTTATCGTTGGATTCTTACCTTTTGGAGTTTCAGTGTTCAACTTAACTTCATCAGGCAGAGCCAAAAATATATTGTGAGAGTAGCCAAGGTTTAATTCAAGAACGTTTCCCTGATGTGAGGCTTTGTAACCTACACCTACCAGCTCAAGTTCCGCTTTGTAACCATTACTTACTCCCTCAACCATATTAGCGATCAAAGACCTGTACAAACCGTGCATAGCTTTATGACGCTTTTGTTCAGTTGGTCTTTCAACAACCAATTCTGATCCCTCCAATTTAACCTGGATGTCAGGATCTATATCTTGTGTTAACTGGCCTTTAGGTCCTTTAACCGTAACAATAGTTTTATCTATTGAGATGGTTACTCCGGCAGGTACAGTTACTGGTTTCTTTCCTATTCTTGACATGACATCAATATCTTAATAAACGTAACAAAGTACTTCTCCACCAATATTCTGTGTCCTGGCCTCTTTGTCTGTCATTACACCTCTTGAGGTTGAAATGATAGCTACACCCAAGCCATTAAGAACACGAGGAATTTTTTCAACGTGAGCATACTTACGCAAACCAGGCTTACTTATTCTTTCAAGAGATAAAATGGCGTTTTTCTTCGTAACAGCGTTGTATTTCAACGCTATCTTGATAACACCTTGCTTATCATCTTCAACGAACTTGAAGTTCTGGATATATCCCTTATCCATTAGAACCTTGGTGATCTCCTTCTTGATGTTAGAAGCAGGAACCTCAACGATTCTGTGATTTGCTTTTATTGCATTTCTAACTCGTGTTAGATAATCTGCTATAGGATCTGTAACCATACAGTAAAATAATTAAGCCCTTTTTAACAGGGCTGCAAAGGTATAAATTATTTTCTTTCTTAACAATATGCCTTGGGCAAATAATTACCAGCTTGACTTGGTCACGCCTGGTATTTTACCATCAGAAGCCATCTCACGAAATGTTACACGAGAAATACCAAACTTCCTCATATATCCTTTCGGACGCCCCGTCAATTTACAACGGTTGTGAAGACGTACCGGAGAAGCGTTCTTGGGCAACTTATCCAGGCCGATGTAATCACCTGCTTCTTTAAGTGCCTTTCTTTTAGCAGCATACTTTGCTACCAAATGCTCTCTTTTTCTCTCCCGTGCTTTAACTGATTCTTTAGCCATGTTATTTATTTTTTGATGCGAATGGCATTCCAAATGCCTTCAGCAATTCATAACTCTCCTCATCACTATTTGCAGTAGTAACAAACGTGATATCCATACCAGATATCTTGTTGATTTTGTCAATACTGATTTCAGGGAAAATGATCTGCTCTTTCACCCCTAATGTGTAGTTCCCTCTGCCGTCGAACCCACTGTCCTTGATACCTTTGAAGTCACGAACCCTTGGAAGGGCAATTGACATCAAACGATCAAGAAACTCATACATCTTATCACCACGAAGCGTTACTCTCGCCCCGATTGGCATCCCTTCACGCAATTTGAAGTTAGATATAGATGTTTTGGCTTTGGTAGGAACTGCCTTCTGACCAGTGATAGTAGTAAGTTCTTCAACTCCCACATCCACAAGTTTCTTGTCAGCTACAGCTGCGCCAATACCCTTGTTAACTGTGATTTTGGTCAGTTTAGGAACCTGCATGATAGACTTGTACTGGAATTTCTCCATCAAGGCTTTCATGATCTCCTCCTGGTACTTCGTTTTTAATCTAGGACTAGCCATTGTTAATTACCTCCCCAGTTTTCTTTGCGTATCTTTGAAGTTTGCCGTTCTTGTCTTCTTTTCTCCCAACTCTCGTTGCATTGCCTGTTGACGGATCCACCACCATCAGGTTGCTCAAATGAATAGGAGCCTCTTTCTTTTCGATCCCGCCATTTGGGTTCTGAGCAGAAGGCTTTACGTGCTTCGTAATAATATTACATCCTTCAATAAAGGCCTTGCTATCGCCAGGTACTACTTCCAGCACCTTGCCAGTTTTTCCTCTACTGTTGCCGGCGATCACTTTTACAGTGTCACCCTTGCGGACATGAAGCTTATTAGGCTTTGAATTAGTTTTCATATGTTATAGTACTTCAGGCGCCAATGAAACGATTTTCATGAATTGTTTTTCACGAAGCTCTCTGGCAACAGGTCCGAAAATACGAGTTCCTCTTGGTTCGTCATTACCCGTCAATAACACAGCTGCGTTATCTTCAAATCTGATGTATGAACCATCTTTTCTTCTGATTTCCTTCTTGGTGCGTACAATGACGGCCTTGGAAACAGTACCTTTCTTCAAACTGCTTGAAGAAATAGAAGACTTAACGCTCACTACAATCTTATCTCCGATTGAAGCGTAACGCTTACCCGTTCCACCTAGCACACGTATACAAAGTACCTCTTTGGCACCGCTATTATCTGCAACAGATAACCTGGATTCCTGCTGTATCATCTTATTTTGCTCTTTCGATAATTTCTACCAATCTCCAACGCTTCCTTTTACTCATAGGTCTCGTTTCTGCTATGCGTACAGTATCACCAATGCCACACTCATCTTTCTCATCGTGTGCCAAAAACTTGGTTGTTTTACCTATGAACTTTCCATAGATAGGGTGCTTCACCTTACGAGAAACTGCCACCGTGATAGACTTATTCATCTTATCACTAACAACCTTTCCTGTTTTCTCTTTACGTAGATTTCTGGTCTCCATACTCCAATTATTTTGATAGCTCTCTTGAGTGTAGCTCGGTTTGAATCCTGGCAACAACTCTACGGTTGTGGCGGATCCTCATCGGATTTTCAACAGGAGTAACAGCATGGGCGAACTTCAACTTTTGAAGGCTCTCTTTCTCTGCTGCGAGTCGTGCGTTTAGCTCCTCTACAGAAAGCGACTTTAGCTCTGAATTTTTCATTGTATTGCAGCGTAATCTCTTCTGACAATAAATTTAGTTTTTATAGGAAGCTTCTGAGCCGCTAATCTTAGCGCTTCTTTAGCTGTTTCGATGGGCACACCACCAGCTTCGAACATAATAGTTCCCGGCTTTACGATGGCCACCCAGTACTCAGGCGCACCTTTACCTTTACCCATACGTACTTCTGCGGGCTTTTTGGTAATAGGCTTGTCAGGGAATATGCGGATCCAAACCTGACCCTCCCTTTTCATTGCCCTTGTAACGGCGATCCTCGATGCTTCAATCTGGCGTGAGGTAATAAAACCAGATTCCAATGACTTCAATCCAAAAGTTCCGAAAGAAAGTGTATGACCCCTTTGGGCAATACCTTTTACTCTTCCTTTTTGTTGCTTCCTGAATTTAGTTCTTTTAGGCTGTAACATTTGTCAGCTAATTAACTAGTTATTATTTTCTTTTACGTTTAGGAGCGCCGTCGCCGGGTCCACCTCTTCTTCTACCACCTCCATCACGTCTGTTGCCAGGGCCTCCACCAGAGTTACCACTGTTGGCGTCGTTTGTTATTCCTACGTTAGGGGAAAGGTCTCTTTTACCAAACACCTCACCTTTGAATATCCAAACCTTGATACCAATCTTACCGTAAACAGTCTGCGCTTCAGAAATTGCGTAGTCAATATCAGCACGAAGTGTGTGCAGAGGAATTCTACCCTCCTTGTACATTTCAGTACGTGCCATTTCAGCACCGCCCAAACGTCCTGATACCTTTATTTTAATTCCCTGAGCTCCCACTCTCATTGCAGAAGCAATCGCTTGCTTCATGGCTCTTCTGTAAGAAATACGAGCCTGCAACTGTTGAGCAATTGACTCACCTACCAGAAGTGAATCAAGCTCTGGTCTTTTAATTTCGAATATATTTATCTGGATATCTTTTCCAGTTATCTTCTTCAGCTCTTCTTTGATCTTGTCGACTTCAGAACCACCTTTTCCAATAACAACGCCAGGACGAGCAGTGTGGATAGTAAGCGTTATCCGCTTAAGCGTACGCTCGATAACTATCTTAGCGATTCCACCCTTGGGAATCCTTGCAGTTATGTATTTTCTGATTTTGGTGTCTTCTACCAACTTGTCAGCAAAAGTTTTGCCTCCAAACCAGCTTGAATCCCATCCTTTAATGACTCCGAGTCTAAAACCGACTGGGTTTACCTTCTGTCCCATGCGTTTTACTTTTCTGTGTTTTCGGTTGCTTTTGTTTCAGGCGCTGTTGCCGCAGGTGCCAGGCTGTCCACAACCAGTGTTACGTGGTTTGAACGCTTTCTTATCCTGTGAGCTCTACCCTGTGGTGCTGGTCTCAGTCTTTTCAACATCCGACCTGAATCAACAGATATGGCCTTCACATACAAATCAGCTTCCTCAAGTTTGGCATCTTCGTTGCCCTGCTGCCAGTTGGCAATAGCAGACAACAACAGTTTCTCCAAACGTGCAGCAGGATGCTTTGATTCATGCTTAAGTATAGTCAAAGCCTTATTTACACGTACGCCTCTGATAAGATCAACAACCAATCTCATTTTTCGTGGAGAGGTAGGAACGTTCTTCAACTTAGCTACTGCTTCCATATCCTTATCTTTTACCTTTATCTTTTTTGGCGATGTGACCCCTGAAATTCCTGGTTGGTGCAAATTCACCTAGCTTGTGACCCACCATGTTTTCAGTAACATACACTGGTATAAACTTGTTTCCGTTGTGAACCGCAAAGGTGTGGCCAACGAAATCCGGTGAGATCATAGATCTTCTTGACCATGTTTTGATTACCGACTTCTTGCCAGCCTCGTTCATGGTTTCCACCTTGTTCTCCAGTCTGAAATCTATATATGGGCCTTTCTTAAGAGATCTAGCCATTACTTATTTCTTTTTATTAGAGATGATTAACTTATCAGAATACTTGTTCGGGCGACGTGTTTTCTTTCCTTTCGCCAACAGACCATTTCTAGATCTTGGATGACCACCAGAAGCTCTACCTTCACCACCACCCATCGGGTGATCGACAGGGTTCATTACAACACCACGAACTCTTGGGCGTCTTCCCAACCATCTGTTACGGCCAGCCTTACCAAGCACGACGTTCATGTGTTCGCCGTTAGATGCAGTTCCGACTGTTGCCATGCAGACTGCCAAAACCATTCTCATCTCACCAGAGGGCAATTTGATAGTGGCATACTTTCCTTCACGGGCCAATAGTTGACCGTAAGCCCCAGCACTTCTTGCCATAGCTGCGCCCTTACCAGGCTTCAGTTCGATAGCATGAATGATTGTACCAAGAGGAATTTTCGACATTGGCAACGCATTGCCTACTTCCGGAGCTACTGACTCCCCTGAAAACAAGGTTTGTCCTACCTGAATACCTTCAGGTGCCAGGATGTATCTTTTTTCGCCGTCAGCGTAAGCCAACAAAGCTATGAAAGCCGTTCTGTTTGGATCGTATTCGATTGACTTTACGGTAGCAGGAATATCATGCTTGTCACGCTTGAAATCAATCATACGGTACTTCTGCTTATGACCACCACCTAAGTAGCGCATAGTCATGCGACCTCCGGCGTTTCTGCCACCACTTTTCTTTCTGCTTGCCACCAATGACTTCTCAGGCACATTGGTTGTAATCATAGAATAGTCAGGCGCCATTCTGAAACGCTGGCCTGGTGTAATCGGTCTTAATTTTTTTACTGCCATTTTCCCGTTCCTTTATATTCCTGCGTAAAAATCAATTATTTCACCTTCGGCAACGGTCACAATGGCCTTCTTGTAGGCATCAGTTCTGCCTTCAAGCACACGTGACTTTGTATACCTGGTTTTTCTCTTTCCCTGATAGACCATGGTGTTGATATTTTCAACCTTCACACCATACATTTTCTCTATCTCCTTCTTTATCTCTACCTTATTGGCACCCTTCTTCACAACAAAGCCATACTTGCCTTTCTCGTTCATAGAAGACACCTTTTCAGTAACCAAGGGTTTTACTAATACGCTCATGGTCTTTAATTAAGAGTGTTTTCAACTGTTTGAATAGAGCTCTCAACGAACACTACGTGATCAGCATGAAGCAGATCGTAGGTAGTAACGTCAGCTGCAAGGGCGACCTTTGATCTCTCCAGGTTCCTGCCAGACAAAACAATGTTTTTGTCTACTGCAGGCAACACCACAAGGGTCTTCTTATCAGCAAGCGCCAAAACTTCAAGCATCTTTATGAAGTCTTTTGTTTTCGGAGCGCTGAAAGTGAAATCTTCTATAACAGAAATCGATTCGCCTTTGGCCTTATAAGTCAATGCAGACTTACGGGCAAGTGCTTTTACTTTCTTGTTTAGCTTAAATCCGTACGTTCTGGGTCTTGGTCCGAATATACGACCACCACCAACAAAGACGGGCGATTTGATGCTACCCGCCCGGGCAGTACCTGTTCCCTTTTGTTTCTTTATCTTCCTGGTTGAGCCAGAAACTTCGTTACGCTCTTTAGACTTGTGAGTGCCCTGTCTCTGATTTGCTAGAAACTGCTTTACATCTAAATAGATAGCATGGTCATTAGGCTCGATTGCAAATACAGCATCTGAGAGACTAACTTTCCTTCCGGTGTCTTCACCGGTATATTTTTTTACAACTAGTTCCATGTTACTTCTCTAGGATTACGTATGAGTTCTTAGCACCTGGAACGGAGCCACTGACTACAATTAAATTCTTCTCCGGCATGATCTTCATGATCTGAAGGTTAATCACCTTCACTCTGTCGCCACCTGTTCTTCCGGCCATTCTGATGCCCTTGAAAACTCTTGATGGGAACGAACACGCACCGATGGAACCGGGAGCACGAAGTCTATTGTGCTGACCGTGAGTTGCCTCGCCAACACCAGCGAAACCGTGGCGCTTCACAACACCCTGGAAGCCTTTTCCCTTTGATGTTCCGATCGCATCAAGAAACTCAGCCTCTTTGAATACTTCGCCGACCATGATCTTGTCCCCTATCTTCACCTGGCCTTCGAATTCCTCACGGAAATCACGAAACTCAACTACCTTCTTTTTAGGAGTAGTTTTAGCCTTAGCAAAGTGGCCTTTAAGGGCCTTAGGAGTGTTCTTATCCTTCCGCTCGTCATAAGACAACTGGATAGCTTTGTAGCCATCAGTAGACTCATTCTTCACTTGGGTAACAACGCAGGGACCAGCCTCTATCACCGTGCATGCAACGTTACGTCCATCGGCACCGTAGATACTAGTCATTCCAATTTTTTTTCCAATAATTCCTGACATCGTATTGGTTATAAGTTCTTTATCAACGTTTTCGGCGTTTATCCGCCAAAAAGGACTGCAAAGATAGTAATTTGCTCTGTCCTACAAAACTGTTAACTCTAAATTTTTAAAATATCTATGCACAAAAAAAGAACCAATAACTCTGATCATTATTGGTTCTTTACGAAACAATACTATTTAAGGTCAGACCTTAATTTCAACGTCGACACCGCTTGGTAATTCAAGCTTCATCAAAGCGTCTACTGTTTTTGTACTGTTTGAATAAATATCTACCAGGCGCTTGTAAGTACAAAGCTGGAACTGCTCTCTTGACTTCTTGTTCACGTGGGGTGAACGAAGCACAGTAAAGATTTCCTTCTCTGTAGGCAACGGAATTGGGCCGCTAACTATAGCACCTGTCGTCTTTACGGCTCTTACGATCTTTTCAGATGACTTGTCAACTAAATTGTGGTCGTAAGACTTAAGTTTGATTCTTATTTTCTGTGTCATGATTTTCTTATTTGGCAGCTGCACCTTTAGTTTTTGTAATCACGGCGTCGGCTATATTCTGAGGCACCTGATCATAATGTGCGAATGTCAAAGAGGCAGTCGCTCTTCCTGAACTCATTGTACGAAGATCAGTTACGTAGCCGAAAAGTTCCGAAAGAGGAACATCTGCTTTGATTACAGACGAAGTACCTTTCGTATCCATACCTTTCATGATACCTCTCCTTCTGTTCAAGTCACCTGTCAAAGGACCTGTGTATTCATCCGGAGTAACTACTTCAACAGCCATTATCGGCTCAAGCAATACTGGCTTAGCTTTTCTTGCCGCTTCTCTGAAACCAATTCTTGCTGCCATTTCAAATGAAAGGGCATCCGAATCCACATCGTGGAATGAACCATGGAACAGCCTTACTTTCATTGTATCGATAGGGTATCCAGCCAGCGGGCCATTCTTCATCGAGTCCGCAAATCCTTTCTGTACGGCTGGGATGAATTCTCTTGGAATTACACCACCCACAATAGCATTTACAAACTGTAGACCGTCAGCTGCGTGATCTTCATCTTTTGGCCCAAGCTCAAACACGATGTCGGCAAATTTACCACGACCACCAGTCTGCTTCTTGTAGACCTCCTTGTGCTCAACTGTGGATCTAAGTGCTTCTTTGTAAGCCACCTGAGGAGCACCCTGATTAATTTCAACCTTAAATTCTCTCTTGAGACGGTCGATGATGATTTCAAGGTGAAGCTCACCCATACCTCTAAGGATTGTTTGACCTGTTTCCTCGTCAGTATTTACCTGAAGGGTTGGGTCTTCCTCAATAAGCTTGGCAATGGCCATTCCCAGTTTATCAACGTCTGCCTGAGTTTTAGGCTCAATGGCATAGCCGATAACTGGCTCAGGGAACACCATAGACTCAAGCACTATCTTGTGCTTTTCATCACAAAGTGTGTCACCAGTCTTAATATCTTTGAACCCAACTACAGCTCCAATATCACCAGCATGAAGCCTTTCGATTTGGTTCTGCTTGTTGGCGTGCATCTGGAATATTCTGGATATCCTTTCTTTGTTACCTGACCTTGTATTGTAAACATAAGAACCAGACTCAAGCATGCCTGAGTAAGACCTTACGAAACAAAGACGGCCTACAAAGGGGTCAGTAGCAATTTTAAACGCCAAGCCCGCAAAAGGTTCTGAAACAGAAGGCTTTCTTGAAACCTCAGCATCGGTATCGGGGTTGATACCTTTAATGCTTTCTCTATCCATCGGTGAAGGAAGAAGTTCCATCACATAGTTAAGCATTGTCTGAACGCCTTTGTTCTTGAAAGCAGATCCGCAAAGCATTGGCACAAAAGCCAAGTCTACAGTAGCAGCTCTAAGCGCCTTTACCACTTCGTCTCTTGTAATAGACTCAGGGTCTTCAAAATATTTTTCCAGCAAAGATTCGTCGTACTCAGCAACTGCCTCAAGCAAATGCTCTCTGTACTCCTTCACTTCATCCTTCATATCTTCAGGAATCGGTACTTCGCTAAATGTCATTCCGAAGTCATCCTCGTTCCACACCATGGCGATGTTTTCAACAAGGTCGACAACACCTTTGAATTTCTCCTCGGACCCGATAGGCAACTGAAGCGGAACAGCTTTAGTACCCAATCTTTCTTTCACTTGCTTACAAACAGCAAGAAAGTCGGCACCGGAGCGATCCATTTTGTTGACGAATCCAAGACGAGCGACTTTGTAGTTGTCAGCCAGGCGCCAGTTAGTTTCTGACTGAGGCTCAACACCATCAACAGCACTAAACAAAAACACCAAACCGTCCAATACCCTCAAAGACCTGTTTACTTCCACAGTAAAATCCACGTGGCCAGGGGTATCTATAATGTTAATGTGATAATCGTCTCCTTTATATTTCCAGAAAACAGTAGTAGCAGCGGATGTAATAGTGATACCTCTCTCCTGCTCTTGCTCCATCCAGTCCATAGTGGCAGCACCATCATGAACTTCTCCTATTTTATGGTTAACACCTGTATAAAAGAGTATACGCTCTGTTGTTGTTGTTTTACCAGCATCAATGTGAGCAGCAATACCAATGTTACGGGTGAATCTAAGATCTCTTGCCATTACGCCTTTTCAATTAAAATCTAAAGTGGGAGAAAGCTTTATTTGCATCAGCCATACGGTGAGTATCATCCTTCTTCTTCACAGCAGCGCCTTCGCCTTTGGAAGCAGCGATGATTTCGCCGGCCAATTTATCAGTCATTGTTTTTTCACCACGAGTTCTGGCGTATTTGATCAGCCATTTGATTCCCAAAGAAACCTTTCTCTCGGGACGTACCTCCAAAGGAACCTGAAAAGTAGCACCACCTACACGGCGGCTTTTTACTTCAACAGCAGGGGTTACGTTGTTAAGCGCCTTTTTCCACACTTCAAGACCATCTTCGCTTGTCTTCTTACTAACAGCCTCAATGGCGTCGTAGAAAATGGAATAAGAAACGCTTTTCTTCCCGCTAAGCATTAAATTATTCACAAATTTGGTTACCAAAGTATCCCCAAACTTAGGGTCAGGGAGGATGTATCTTTTCTTAGGTTTTGCCTTTCTCATTGCGATTAATTATTTCTTTTTAGGTCTCTTAGCACCATACTTAGAACGACTTTGAAGTCTTCCTGTTACTCCAGCGGTATCAAGGGCTCCTCTAACGATGTGATACCTTACACCAGGAAGGTCTTTTACTCTACCACCTCTGATAAGCACAATTGAGTGCTCCTGAAGGTTGTGACCTTCACCAGGTATGTAGGCGTTCACTTCCTTACTGTTGGTAAGACGAACCCTGGCTACTTTACGCATGGCAGAGTTTGGCTTTTTAGGAGTGGTAGTGTAAACCCTTGTGCACACGCCTCTTCTCTGAGGACATGAATCAAGAGCAGGTGACTTGGATTTCCATGTCACGGCCGTTCTACCTTTTCTTACTAATTGCTGTATAGTGGGCATTTAGACTGTATTTTTCTGTGTTCCAAAAAATGGAACGCAAAGATATGGATTTATAATTTTTAGTGCAAAGAATTGATGGCGAATAATTATTCAACTATGCTTCACCAACTGTGCCTCCAAAATTCATTGGAAACTTGGGTAACTCATTGGTTGTTTTAATTGTGCCAAAGGTATCTTCGTATTTTCGGACATTTTCCTCCAAAGCAGCCAGGAGACGCCTGGCATGCTCTGGAGTAATGACAATTCTCGATTTAACCTTTGCCTTTGGTACACCAGGCATCAGTCTTATAAAATCAATAACGAATTCACTGTTTGAGTGAGCAATCATGGCTAGGTTAGCATAAACGCCTTCAGCAATCTCTTCCGAAAGCTCTATGTTAATCTGATTAGGATTCTTTTTAGGGTCCTTTTCTTCTTTTGCCATAACTACTTACTTGCTGACCTCGAAAGATCTTTCCTCAGTTTGTTGCTCTCTGTCTCTATCCCTTGCGGTCAGCGCCTCGTATTCTTCCTTGGAACCAACAACGTCCCTTTGGAAATTACGCCTTCCTGTACCAGCTGGAATCAGATGACCTACGATTACGTTTTCCTTAAGCCCCTTCAGGTGATCGGCCTTGCCTCGGATAGAGGCTTCGCTCAACACCTTGGTAGTCTCCTGGAACGATGCAGCTGATATGAAGCTTTCCGTATCCAACGACGCCTGGGTAATCCCTTGAAGCGATGGCTTGGAAACAGCAGGTTCAGCGCTACGCACCTCGACGATCTTTAGGTCACGTCTCTTCAGGCTGGAATTCTCATCTCTCAGCCTGCGAGAAGAAATGATTTGGCCTGGCTTAAGATTCTCCGAATCGCCAGCGTCCATCACTACTTTCTTATCAAGAATATTATCGTTCTCCTCACGGAAAGCAAACTTGTCGCAGGTTTGTCCAGGTAGGAAACTAGTGTCTCCCGGATCCAGAATCACAACTTTCTGCATCATTTGGCTCACTATGGCCTCAATATGCTTATCGTTGATCTTCACACCCTGCAGACGATATACTTCCTGTATTTCGTTTACAAGATACTCCTGAACAGCTGTAGGTCCTTTGATAGAAAGAATATCTGCAGGTGTAATGGCACCATCAGACAAGGCATCACCAGCCCTCACAAAGTCGTTGTCCTGAACAAGGATGTGCTTGGAAAGTGAAACCAGGTAGCGCTTCTTCACTCCGTCCTTAGACTCAATGTAGATTTCACGGTTACCACGCTTGATGCCTCCATAAGTTACCACACCGTCGATCTCACTCACCACAGCCGGGTTGGAAGGGTTACGTGCTTCGAACAATTCTGTTACCCTTGGCAGACCACCGGTGATATCTCTTGACTTAGAAGTCATACGAGGTATCTTAGACAGAATCTGTCCGGCTTTCACCTTCTGGCCTTTTTCAACCGCCAAGTGAGCGCCTACCGGAATGTTGTAACCTTTCGACTCGTCTCCCTTTCCATTGACAACAATGGCAGGGTTCTTCGTCTTATCTTTTGTATCAATGATTACTTTTTCTCTGTGACCTGTTTGCTCATCAGACTCCTCTTTGAAAGTAATGCCTTCTTCAATTGCATCGAAATCGATAGTACCATCGAATTCCGAAAGAATTACGGCATTATAAGGATCCCAGAAACAAAGCTCCTGGCCTTTTTCTATCTTCTCCCCGTCTTTCACCTTCAGGAATGCACCATAAGGAACGTGGTTACTGATAAATATTTTATCAGTTTTCGGATCCTTTATTTTCATCTCACCGGAACGGCCCATCACCACATTGATGCTTTCTCCTTCATCATTGGTAGTTTTCACTGACCGTAGCCCTTCGAATTCAACGATACCGTCAAACTTAGCCCTTATGCTGGCATCTACTGCAATGTTGGACGCTGTACCACCCACGTGGAAGGTACGAAGTGTCAACTGAGTACCGGGCTCACCAATTGACTGAGCGGCGATTACGCCAACAGCCTCCCCTATCTCTACCATGCGGCCGGAGGCAAGGTTACGACCGTAACACTTGGCACAAGCTCCCAGGCGGGTCTCACAAGTAAGCACTGAGCGAATTTCTACTTCTTCAATGCTGGTAGCATCAATTCTGGCTGCCAACTCTTCAGTTACTTCATCACCCGCTGACACGATAAGTTCATCAGTGATCGGATCGAACACATCATGTACTGTCACCCTACCAAGAATTCTCTCAGATAAAGGCTCCACTACGTCTTCGTTATCTTTCAAGGCGGTAACAACGATACCTCTCAGTGTGCCACAGTCGTCTTCATTGATCACGACATCCTGTGCCACGTCCACCAGACGACGGGTAAGGTAGCCCGCATCAGCCGTTTTAAGGGCAGTATCGGCAAGACCCTTTCGGGCACCGTGGGTAGAGATAAAGTACTCGATTACGTCCAGACCTTCCTTAAAGTTAGAAAGGATCGGGTTTTCGATGATTTCACCAACAGAACCCTGAAGGTTCTTTTGAGGCTTAGCCATCAAACCACGCATACCACCCAGCTGACGAATCTGCTCACGAGATCCACGAGCACCGGAGTGCATCATCATGTAGATCGAGTTGAATCCCTGATCATCTTCTTCCAGTTGCTTAAGCAGTGTGCCGGTCAACTGAGAGTTGATACGAGTCCAGATGTCAATTACCTGGTTGTAACGTTCGTTATCCGTGATAAGCCCCATCAGGTAGTTGTTCCAAACCACGTCTACTTCTGCTTTCGCAGTTTCGATCATCGTTTCCTTCTCCTCAGGAATCTTAATGTCATTCAAACCGATAGACAGACCACCGATATAAGCAGACTTAAATCCAAGCTCTTTGATATCATCAAGGAACTTGGCAGTTCTAGCCATACCAGTGATTTTGAACACGGTACCGATAATCAACTGTAGTTTCTTCTTGGTCAGAAGCTCATCCACATAGCCCACTTCCTCAGGAACGTTCTGGTTAAAAATAACCCTTCCAGCTACTGTTTCGATGACCTTGGTTTCAAGCTCATTGTTCTCGTTAAGAACTTTTGTTCTCACTTTGATATAGGCATGCTTCGAAAGTCTCTCCTCATTTATAGCGATGATAACTTCTTCGGCATTATAGAAGGTTCTACCTTCTCCCATTACAGGATGATCCTTAGTAGACTTCCGGCCTTTGGTGATGTAGTACAGACCCAATACCATGTCCTGAGAAGGCACCGCAATAGGAGCACCGTTGGCAGGGTTCATAATATTGTGAGAAGCAAGCATCAGCGTTGACGCCTCAAGAATTGCTTCGTGGCCAAGCGGCACGTGAACGGCCATTTGGTCACCGTCAAAGTCAGCGTTGAAGGCGGTACAAACCAGCGGGTGAAGCTGAATCGCTTTTCCTTCTATCAACTTAGGCTGGAACGCCTGGATACCTAACCTGTGCAGCGTTGGAGCACGGTTAAGGAGCACAGGGTGTCCTTTCAATACGTTTTCAAGAATATCCCAAACAACCGGATCCTTACGGTCAACGATTTTCTTGGCAGACTTAACGGTCTTTACAATACCTCTTTCAATCAGCTTCCTGATAATAAACGGTTTGAAAAGCTCAGCAGCCATATCCTTTGGCAGGCCGCACTCATGCATTTTCAGCTCCGGCCCTACCACAATTACTGAACGACCTGAGTAGTCAACCCTTTTACCAAGAAGGTTTTGACGGAAACGGCCCTGCTTTCCTTTCAGCATGTCTGAAAGTGATTTCAAAGCTCTGTTACCATCCGAACGCACAGCGTTCACTTTTCTTGAGTTGTCAAATAATGAGTCAACCGCTTCCTGAAGCATTCTCTTCTCGTTACGAAGGATTACTTCCGGTGCTTTGATATCAATAAGTCTCTTCAGACGATTGTTTCTGATGATTACCCTTCTGTACAAGTCGTTCAAGTCAGAAGTAGCGAATCTACCACCATCCAATGGAACCAAAGGACGCAATTCAGGTGGAATAACTGGCACCATACGGATCACCATCCACTCTGGGCGGTTTTCAATACGAGTACGAGCATCTCTGAATGCTTCAACCACTTTCAGCCTTTTTAAGGCTTCCGCTTTGCGCTGCTGAGAAGTATCGGTTGACGCCTGGTGGCGAAGATCGTATGAAAGTGAATCAAGCTCAATTCTTGAAAGAAGCATTTCTAATCCTTCCGCACCCATCTTAGCGATGAACTTGTTAGGATCAGAGTCGTCAAGGCTTTGGTTCTCTCTAGGAATTTTATCGAGAATATCGAGGTATTCGTCTTCTGTAAGGAAGTCGAGGTAGTTGATACCGTCCTCAGCTTTCAAACCTGGCTGAATAACTACATATCTCTCATAATAGATGATCTGATCCAGCTTTTTGGTCGGAAGACCAAGCAGATAACCGATCTTATTTGGAAGAGAGCGGAAATACCAGATATGAGCAACAGGCACTACCAGTTCGATATGGCCCATGCGCTCACGGCGTACTTTCTTCTCTGTTACCTCTACACCACAACGGTCACAGATAATCCCTTTATAACGTATTCTTTTATATTTACCACAGTGACATTCCCAGTCTTTTACAGGTCCGAAAATTCTTTCGCAGAAAAGACCACCCATTTCAGGCTTATAGGTTCTATAGTTGATGGTTTCGGGTTGTGTAACCTCACCATGAGAGCTCTCCAGAATAGATTCAGGAGACGCCAAACTAATAGTAACCTTAGAGAAGTCGCTTGTAATTTTCTTATTTTTTCTGAACGCCATAATGTTATTTATATATCGTTGAGGGGCCTAAGCCCCTTGGGATTTTTTAGTCAAGAGTGATTTCAAGTGCCAAACCACGGAGTTCGTGAACCAATACGTTGAATGATTCCGGAATTCCAGGCTTCTGCATGTTCTCACCTTTCACTATCGCCTCATATGCTTTGGCACGGCCAACAACATCATCGGACTTAATGGTAAGGATTTCCTGAAGGATGTTGGATGCACCGAATGCTTCAAGTGCCCAAACTTCCATTTCACCAAATCGCTGACCACCAAACTGTGCCTTACCACCAAGCGGCTGCTGGGTAATAAGAGAGTAAGGTCCGATTGAACGTGCGTGCATTTTGTCATCAACGAGGTGACCAAGTTTCAGCACATAAATCACACCGACTGTAACAGGCTGATCGAAACGAACACCGGTAAGACCATCGGTCAGGTAAGTTCTGCCAAAATCAGGCAAACCTGCCTCCTTCAACTCTGCTGCTACCTGCTCCATCGAAGCACCGTCAAAAATTGGAGTGGCATACTTACGACCCAACTTCAAACCTGCCCAACCAAGTACAGTTTCGTATATCTGACCAATGTTCATACGAGAAGGCACACCTAGCGGGTTAAGAACCACGTCAACTGGTGTTCCGTCCTCGGTAAATGGCATATCCTCTTCACGAACAATCTTTGCAACCACCCCTTTGTTACCGTGACGGCCGGCCATTTTATCACCTACTTTCAGCTTACGCTTCTTAGCCACGTAAACCTTGGCAAGCTGAACGATGCCAGCAGGCAGTTCATCACCAACCTCAAGAGTGAATCTTGCTCTCTTGAAATCACCGGCAACTTCATTCCTTGCCTTCATATAGTTCTTGACCAGCTTTACGATATTCTCATTCACATGAGCATCGGTTGTCCAGTTATCAAGATTTACATCAGAAATCAGGTTAGCCTCCTCCGGAACGTTGTAGTTACTTTCGTCTCTGTAAACGTTCTTAGGTGGGAACAGATTCTCATCGATGTTACGACCATTGAACTTCACCCCTTTGGAGATCAATTCATCGCCGAACTTATGCTTAACACCTTGCGACGTCTTGCCCTCAAGAAGTGTAGTCAGCTTCTTCACCATTCGGTTGCGAAGCTCAAGAAGTTGATTGGAATACTTACTCTTAAGTACTTCCACTTCCTTCTTAGACTTACTTCTAAGATCCTTGTCCTTTTTAGGGCGAGAGAATAGCTTGGTGTCAATAACAACACCTCTTAGCGATGGTGAAGCTTTCAAAGAAGCATCTTTCACATCACCGGCCTTGTCGCCGAAGATAGCTCTAAGGAGTTTCTCTTCCGGCGTTGGATCAGTTTCTCCCTTAGGTGTGATCTTACCAATAAGGATGTCTCCTTCTTTTACGTCGGCACCAATCCTGATGATCCCGTTCTCGTCAAGGTTTTTAACAGCCTCTTCGCTAACGTTCGGGATTTCAGAAGTTAGTTCTTCCTCACCACGTTTCGTGTCTCTTACTTCCAACTCAAACTCTTCGATGTGAATTGAAGTAAATATATCGTCTCGAACTACTTTCTCAGAAATTACAATCGCATCCTCGAAGTTGTATCCCTGCCATGGCATGAACGCCACCTGGAGGTTACGACCAAGAGCCAACTCGCCCTGTTCAGTCGCAAATCCTTCGCAGAGTATCTGACCAGTAACCACTTTCTGCCCTTTGAAAACAATAGGCTTCAGGTTGATACAAGTGTCCTGGTTAGTTCTTCTGAACTTGATAAGGTTGTATTCTACGTTTTCGTTATCGAAGCTGATTAGTTCACCCTCGTCGTCTCTATCGTATCTAACAACTATTTTCTTAGCATCTACAAAAACAACCTCGCCATTCCCTTCGGCTGTCACCAGCGTTCTTGAGTCTTTTGCAATTCTTCCTTCGAGTCCGGTACCAACGATTGGCGCTTGTGGACGAAGAAGTGGAACTGCCTGGCGTTGCATGTTCGATCCCATCAAAGCACGGTTGGCATCATCATGCTCAAGGAAAGGAATCATTGACGCCGCAACAGAAACAATCTGGTTAGGAGCAATGTCCATGTACTTCAGCGTAGGCGGTTCCACAACAGGGAAGTCACCTTCAAAACGAGCCTTTACTTTGTCGTTCAGATACTTACCCTTGTCATCAATTGGCGCATTGGCCTGGGCAATATAATGTGTATCTTCTTCTTCGGCTGTCAGGTAAAACACGTCGTTTCCAACGATACCCCCCTCTACCATGCGGTAGGGAGTCTCGATGAATCCCATGCTGTTTACTTTCGCATGCACACACAAGGAAGAGATAAGACCAATGTTTGGCCCTTCCGGTGTTTCAATGGTACAAAGGCGACCGTAGTGGGTATAGTGTACGTCACGAACCTCGAAACCGGCACGCTCTCTTGACAAACCGCCTGGCCCGAGGGCAGACATCCTTCTTTTGTGAGTGATCTCAGCAAGAGGATTGGTTTGGTCCATAAACTGCGAAAGCTGGTTGGTACCAAAGAACGAGTTGATCACTGAAGACAGCGTTCTGGCGTTGATCAAATCAACAGGCTTGAAGTCCTCATTGTCACGCACGTTCATTCTTTCCTTGATGGTACGGGCCATACGGGCCAAACCAACAGAGAACTGGCTGTACAACTGCTCACCTACGGTTCTAACACGACGATTAGAAAGGTGGTCAATATCATCAACTACAGCTTTGGAGTTGATCAATCCGATCAGGTACTTCACAATTCTTACGATGTCCTCGGTTGTTAACACCCGAACGTCGAAAGATATGTCGAGACCTAGCTTCTTGTTGATTCTGTAACGACCTACTTCACCAAGGTCATAACGCTTATCACTGAAGAACAAACTCTGGATAATATCTCTGGCTGTTTGCTCATCAGGCGCCTCGGTATTTCTAAGCTGGCGATAGATTTGCTCCACCGCTTCTTTCTCAGAGTTAGAATTATCCTTCTGAAGCGTGTTATATATAATAGCGTAATCTGTCACGTTCACATCTTCCCTGTGCAGGATGATTGACTTAGTGCCAGACTCCAATATTGTCTCAAGATCCTCTTCTCCAATGATTGAATCTCTTTCGAGAACAATTTCATTTCTGTCGATAGAAACAACCTCACCTGTATCTTCATCCACAAAGTCCTCCGTCCAGGTACGTAGCACCCTGGCGGCCAACTTTCTACCGACAATTTTCTTCAGGTTCTTCTGATTGGCTTCGACTTCTTCAGACAGACCGAAAAGATCCAGAATGTCTTTATCAGTACCGTATCCGATGGCTCTCAAAAGAGTGGTCACCGGAAACTTCTTTTTCCTGTCGATGTAAGAATACATGACGTTATTCACGTCAGTGGCAAACTCTATCCAGGAACCTTTAAAAGGTATGATCCTGGCGGAATAAAGCTTGGTACCGTTTGTATGCTTACTTTGAGCAAAGAAAACGCCTGGTGATCTGTGAAGCTGAGAAACGATTACACGCTCAGCGCCATTGATCACGAAAGACCCCTTCTCAGTCATATAAGGAATATTTCCAAGGAAAACCTCTTGCTCAATGGTCTCGAAGTCTTCGTTGTCTGCGTCGTTGCAGGAAAGTCTTAATTTCGCTTTAAGCGGAACCGAGTAAGTAAGACCCCTGTCGATACTCTCATCTACAGAATACTTTGGAGGATCTACAGTATAGTCAATGAATTCAAGAACGAAGTTCTCTCTTGAGTCAGATATAGGGAAGTTTTCAGCAAAAACTTTGAAAAGTCCCTCCTGGATTCTCTTTTCTGCGGGCGTCTCCAATTGGAAAAAGTCTTTGAAAGACTGGAGTTGCACGTCAAGAAAATCAGGATAATCTATAACTGGCTTAATGGAAGAGAAATTGATTCTTTCGGATGTCTTTTTATTAGCCAAAGCTTTAAAGATTTAGTTCTTAATAGAAGGATAAACCCTGTTGTAAATTTCTTCCTGTAGCTAAATTAGCACAAACAGGAAAAGACCTGACGCACTAGCCAGGTCTATTATCTTGGAGCCACCACCTAAAAGTGGCAAAGTAAATTATTTCAATTCTACTTCAGCTCCAGCTTCTTCCAGTTGCTTCTTAAGGGCTTCAGCCTCATCTTTAGCAACGCCTTCTTTCACTGCCTTAGGAGCACCATCAACTAGTTCTTTAGCTTCTTTCAAGCCAAGTCCAGTAAGGTCCTTCACAAGCTTAACAACTGCAAGCTTAGCAGCTCCCGCTGACTTAAGGATAACATCAAATGAGTTCTTCTCTTCTGCAGCGGCGTCTCCACCACCTGCAGCAGCACCACCTGCAACTGCTGCTGGAGCTGCTGCAGCGGCTGGCTCAATGCCATACTCATCTTTAAGAATTGCCGCAAGCTCGTTAACTTCTTTTACAGAAAGATTAACCAGTTGCTCTGCGAATGCTTTCAAATCTGCCATTTTTGAAAATAATTAAATTGTTTCTACGTTCGTTTATGATTCTTTTTCTGACAGGGTCTTTACGATACCTGCCAGTTTGTGCTGACCACTCTGAAGAGCGCCAATCACGTTTTTGGCCGGAGATTGGAGCAATCCAATTACCTCTCCGATCAGTTCGGACTTAGACTTCAAGCTAATAAGCATGTCAAGATGCTGTTCGCCGATGAATAAATCCTTTTCTATGGAAGCAGCCTTTAATTTAGGTCGACTTTCTTTATCAGCTTTTTTGAAGTCTTTGATAAGTTTTGCAGGAGCCTTTGCGTCTTCTTTTGAGAAAAGAACGCCTGAAAATCCTTTCAAAGCTGTGTCATTGAGTGGTGTGAAATCACCATCAAGTGACTCGAGTGCCTTTCTGATAAGTGAATTCTTGATTACACGGTATTCAACGCCGCTATCAAAACACTTACCTCTGAAGTTGTTCACTTCAGCAACGGAAAGACCGGAAGCATCAGTAATATAGAAGTGACCATTGTTGGAAAACTTCTCTTTCAGCTCTTCAATGAGCACTGCCTTATCTTCTCTTGTCATGATTAAATCCCTCCTATCGTATTTTTATCAATAGTGATGCCTGCACTCATGGTGCTTGAAAGGTGGATACTTTTGAAGTACGTGCCTTTAGAAGAACTTGGCTTCAGACGAGCAATAGTCTGGATCATCTCCATCGCATTGTCTCTGATCTGATCGGCTGGGAAAGACACCTTGCCAATGCTGGCATGGATGATACCGGTTTTGTCAACTTTAAAGTCGATTTTACCAGCTTTCACTTCCTTTACAGCTTTTCCAACATCCAAAGTAACGGTACCTGATTTAGGGTTAGGCATCAAACCACGTGGTCCTAGTACCCTTCCTAATTTACCCACTTTAGCCATCACGGTTGGCATGGTAACGATTACATCGATATCCGTCCAACCACCTTCAATTTTCTTAATGTAGTCATCAAGACCAACGAAGTCGGCACCTGCGTCCTTTGCTTCCTGCTCTTTGTCAGGTGTGCAAAGCACCAATACCTTTACCTCTTTACCGATACCATGTGGCAGGGCAACAACGCCTCTTACCATTTGGTCAGCCTTACGAGGGTCTACTCCAAGTCTGATGTCGAGATCAACAGAAGCATCGAACTTAGTGAAGGTGATGTCCTTTACCAGTTTGGCAGCATCATCAACACCATACTCCTTGCTGACATCTATTTTGGCCGCAACGGCCTTTTGATTCTTAGTAAGCTTTGCCATTTCTCTCTGATTAATTATCCCAAGGAGCAGCTCCTGTTACCCTAACACCCATGCTTCTTGCAGTACCGGCTACCATTTTCATAGCAGACTCTACGGTAAATGCATTCAGGTCAGGCATCTTAGTTTCAGCAATTTGCTTTACCTGATCCCATGTAACTGATCCTACTTTGTCCCTGTTGGGTTCAGCAGATCCCTTCTTAACCTTTGAAGCCTCCATTATCAACACTGGCGCAGGCGGCGTCTTGATTACAAAGTCAAAAGATTTGTCGGTATAGATGGTTACTAATACCGGAAGAACCATACCTTGCTTTTCCTGCGTTCTAGCATTAAACTGCTTGCAGAACTCCATTATGTTAAGACCCTTGCTACCTAAAGCCGGACCAATCGGGGGTGCAGGGTTGGCTTGTCCACCACGCACTTGAAGTTTCAAGTACCCGCTAATTTCTTTAGCCATTTTATTAATCCTGTTTTTCTACCTGGAAATAATTCAATTCAACTGGTGTGTTCCTGCCAAATATTTTCACCATCACATTAAGCTTTCTTCTTTCTTCGAATACTTCCTCTACTGTTCCTGTGAAACCACTAAATGGCCCATCCATCACCTTCACTATTTCACCTACTATAAAAGGTGTATCTAATTTCTCTTCGGCTTCATCCATTTCGTCTACTTTTCCAAGTATCCGATTCACTTCATTCTGCCTAAGAGGTACTGGCGCTTTAGTTTTGTCTCTGGAACCCAGAAACCCTATCACACCAGGGATATTCGTTATTGTGTGAAGTATCTCTCCATGCGACAGGTCAGCAGCGATGATGATGTAACCTGGGAAAAAGTTACGCTCTCTTACTCGCTTTTTACCATTACGCATTTCGTATACTTTCTCGGACGGAATTAAAACCTGAGGAATAGTTTCCTCCAGATTTTGTCTGGTAATCTCAGTCTCCAGGTAGGTCTTGACTTTCTTCTCCTGCCCGCTTACCGCTCTTACCACGTACCAATTAATTTCTCCCATCCTTCACTATATTTATACTGCCTATTAAAAGGCGTTATAAAACCATTTCAAAGCGTTTTCAAACGCCAAATCTACAACACCGATGAACAAAGCAAATATTAGTGATGCCACCAACACCAGCACGGAGCTACCCTGAAGTTCAGAGTATTTAGGCCAAGTTACCTTGGTCCTCATCTCGTCATAAGACTCCTTTACGAACGCAACCAGTTTATTCATATATTCTTCCGGTTTTTATAGCACGGGTGGAGAGATTCGAACTCCCATCAACGGTTTTGGAGACCGCTATTCTACCCTTGAACTACACCCGTTTAACGAATGCAGCCCGAAAAACGGACTGCAAAGGTATGATAATGTTTTATTATATGCAAATGCGTTTCACCATTAAGATGAAACGCATTCAGCTATTTAAAAACTTAGTCAAGAATTTCAGTCACCTGACCAGAACCAACGGTTCTGCCACCTTCTCTGATGGCGAATCTTAGACCTTTCTCAAGAGCAACCGGGTTAAGCAATTTCACCTCGATAGTGATGTTATCACCTGGCATTACCATTTCCACGTTTGCAGGAAGAGTAATCTCACCAGTTACGTCAGTAGTTCTCAAGTAGAACTGAGGTCTGTATCTGTTGAAGAAAGGAGTGTGACGTCCACCTTCTTCTTTAGAAAGAACGTAAACTTCGGCCTTGAAGTGAGCGTGAGGCTTCACAGAACCTGGCTTACAGATGATCATACCACGGCGGATTTGAGACTTCTCAATACCTCTAAGTAGCAGACCTACGTTGTCACCAGCTTCGCCTCTATCCAAAATCTTACGGAACATCTCAACACCAGTGATGGTAGACTTAAGACCTTCAGCACCCATACCGATGATGTCAACTGCATCACCTGTGTTGGTTACGCCTCTTTCAATTCTACCAGTGGCAACTGTACCACGACCAGTAATTGAGAACACGTCTTCAACAGGCATAAGGAAATCCTTGTCGATCGCTCTTTCAGGAAGTGGAATGTGCTCATCAACAGCGTTCATAAGCTCTTCTACTTTAGCTACCCACTTAGCTTCACCGTTAAGTGCGCCCAGAGCCGATCCCTGAATAACAGGAATAGTATCGCCTGGGAAGTCGTAGTAAGTAAGAAGCTCTCTGATTTCCATTTCAACAAGCTCAAGAAGTTCTGGATCATCTACCAAATCGACTTTGTTCATGAAAACCACAAGCGCAGGAACACCTACCTGACGAGAAAGAAGGATGTGCTCTCTAGTTTGAGGCATTGGTCCGTCAGTCGCAGCCACTACGATGATCGCTCCGTCCATTTGCGCAGCACCAGTAACCATGTTCTTCACATAGTCAGCGTGACCAGGACAATCCACGTGAGCGTAGTGTCTCTTTTCAGTTTGGTACTCGATGTGTGAAGTATTGATAGTAATACCTCTTTCTTTTTCTTCTGGAGCGTTATCGATCGCTGAGAAGTCTTTAATTTCGGCCAGTCCTTTACCCGCAAGAACTGCAGAAATAGCAGCCGTTAAAGTGGTTTTACCGTGGTCAACGTGACCGATGGTGCCAATATTTACGTGCGGTTTAGAACGATCAAAGTTTGCTTTTGCCATATTTGATAATCCTCGATTTAGTTATTAATATATCAGTTAATAGATGTTCAAAATACAGAGAGCCGTTGACGGGAATTGAACCCGTGACCTCTTCCTTACCAAGGAAGTGCTCTACCTCTGAGCTACAACGGCAAAAAAGACTTTGGCTTCCACCGCCAATGCCTGACCCGCTGAGCTGCTACCTGAACCAGAAACTATCAGCGTCACAGGTATCCTAGCACTACGGTTCATAAATTAAACAAGAACATAAATGATGAATGACTCCACCTCTTATGTTCTTTGTCTAGAGCGGGCGACCAGGTTCGAACCGGCGACCTACAGCTTGGAAGGCTGTCGCTCTACCAACTGAGCTACGCCCGCATAATGTACTAAGTTTGACGTCCCTCGCTCAGAGGGCGTGCAAGTTATACAATTACACGTCCTAAACAAAGAACTTTCGCTGTGGGGGAAAGAGGATTCGAACCTCTGAAGACATAAGTCAGCAGATTTACAGTCTGCCCCAGTTGGCCGCTTTGGTATTCCCCCATATCAAACAAAATGACTAAGAACAACCGTTAAAAAAAGGCCTGTTAAGGGCCTGTTTCTAAAAGGAAGTGCAAAATTATACGCTTTTTGGTTTTATTCAAATAATTGATTTAAAAAGTAGAAAATATTCCTGGTGAACTTCAACTTCTTTAGTTCCCTTCGGCAGCAAGTAAGCTGTTCATGACGGCTTTCGCTCGCTGGTCTTCCTCCTTTGCAGCGATTGAGGCCAGTATATTCCTGTTTTCGGGGGTTTCCGGAATCACCAGTGTCATCGACTGGAAAGCGGCAATTCGATTATAATATTCGTTGTCGTTCGTAGCAATATAAATAAGCACCTTCGCTGTTGACTCATCCTTGAAGAGATCGGTCAACACTACGTACTCTATATAGTACTGCAGAAACATCCAGCGATCCATGCCACGAAAGCTAAGCAGGTTCTTATTGTACCAGTCAAGATGCCCCTCTTTCACCTGCTGATTGTAGTAACCAGCAATGGGTGCTGCAATATTAAGGTGTGTCAAGCCAAGAAAGTCCCTGAGCCAAATAGGATCTTCTACATAATCCTGAAGTAGCACCTCAAGACCAGCCCCTATTACACTATAAGAAGAATCAGCAAGTGCTTTCATCATCACCTCATCTATATCGCCCGATTTCGTTTCGCTATAAGCACTGAATGCTGCTGCCCTCACCAGCGAACGGCTGTCGGTAGTAAGTTTTTGCACAGCCTTTGCCATGTCAGGGTTAGTCAGGTGACCCCGGCCAACCAAATTATCCAGTGTCATCTCTCGCAGGCGTGGGGATGTGTCCGCCAAACCGAACAAGGCAGCCTTGCCTATCGTAATGGAGTCGCCTTCAGAAAAGAGTGTTTCCAGTGCCTCTCTTCGAAGAGCAAAGGAACTGCCATTAGAAAAGGCCATCAGCAACTCCTGGCTTGTTTTGGGCTGATAGATTTCGGCTAGCAAAACCCTTTCCGGGTCAACCTCCACCAATGTTGGCTCCTTTGACAGCGGCAAAGTCATCGTAATCTCGGGAGCATCAACTAGCAATTCGTGGGTTGTGCTGGTGGCACCTTCCCAAATTTGAATATCCAGAGGGAAAACAAAGAGCCCGATCGAATCGGACACCTGCAATTGGTTGATGTTGATAGTGAGGCTATCATTGGCATAGGATGTCGATACCTCCAAAACCGGATGACCGGGCAGTTCGAACCATTGCTCAAAGAACCATTGCAAGTCTTCGCCTGTCACAGCCTCAAACGACTTCCGTAGGTCGTCAATTTCTACTGACTGATAGGCATTTGCCTTTAAGTAATGATTGAGTGACGCAAAGAAAGCCTCATCCCCCGTGTAGTTGCGAAGCATGTGCAGCACAAGCCCGGCCTTTGAATAGCGATGGCTATCAAAAAGGTCGTCAGGGTTTTCGTAGAAATAATTAATAATGGGATCCAGCTTGCCGCTACCAACTTCGGCCAGGTAGTTATCCTTTTCGATCCATAAATTATAGTCCGCTTCTTCCTTGCCATACTTGTGTTCGTTCCACAAGTATTCGCTGTAGTTGGCAAACCCCTCGTTGAGCGCCAGGTTAGCCCACGACTCACAGGTGACCAGGTCGCCGAACCACTGGTGAAAGAGTTCATGTGCAATGATGCCGTCCCAATGATCGTCAAGCAGCTCCCTCCTGCTCACCTGAAGGTCTTCCATGAAAACGGATGCCGTTGTATTCTCCATAGCACCAGACACATAGTCTCTGACGACAATCTGGTCGTACTTAGCCCAGGGATAAGGATAGTCAAGCACCTGAGAAAAGTAAGCAATCATTTCTGGCGTGTTCCCAAAGATGTCCTTGGCATATTTTTCAAAAGCTGGTTCCACATAATAGGATAGCTGGAGTGAATCGACCCAATCGTCAACCTTCGCAAAGTTGCCAACCGCAATCATGGCCAGGTAAGGCGCATGCGGCTTATCAAGTTTCCAATGGTCTTTCTTAAGGCCGTTTCCCAAATAATCAGAGGATTGAAGCACACCGTTGGATAACGTGGTTAGCGAAGAGTCAACCCTCAGGAATATCTCCTGAGTAAATCTTTCATTAGGTGCATCGATGGTAGGAAACCAACGGGAGTTGAATTGTGTCTCACCTTGCGTCCACAGTTGCTTAGGCTTCAGGGTGTCGGCACCAGATGGGTTAACGAAGAACAAGCCCCGGTCGGAGGTTACTGCCTGCCCGGTTTGTGCTGCTTGCTCATATGGCTTGGCGATGTACCTCATTCTGATCAACAGTGTGTCCGATCTCTTATAATCCTTTTCCAAATTAATATAAACGGCCTCACCGTCGTACTGGAACTCCAAAGGAACAGCGGCCGATTGTTCCACTAAATCACAGCCAATGATTTCGAAGCTTTTCGCATCCAGCATCAGTTGGTTCTGAGGATAGAAGTAGGGCTTGAGGGTGATGTCAGCCTGACCAATCACCCATTTGTTTTCCCAATCGAATTCCAGGTCAAGCCGGGTGTGCAGGATATCGAAAAACCTGGGACTGGCGGGTTGGTAGGGGGGCAAATCTATTTCAACAATGGCCTCTTCAGCCCCAGCGGCGTTTGACGAAGCCTGATAGGAAGACCTGCAGCCAACCATTGTTAATAATAATATACATGTGACTGAGAGCAATGCTGTTCCCGACCCAAGCTTTCCTTCTAAAGTGTTCCTGCCCATATCATCACAAAATATTATGTCGTATTTTGCCAAAAAAGAATTCATGGCGAAGGTACTTATAAAAGGTCAAAAAGAAATCGACGTTGACTACCAAACAAATGGGGAGGTCTACCTGAATGGCGACTTATTTAATCATGAGGTAGTTGAGGTGAAACCAAATCACTATCACGTAATAAAGAGTGGGAAGGCTTTTGAGGTGGAAATAGTTGGCACCGACAAGGCTTCGAAAATGGTTTCGTTGTTGGTAAACGGAAAAAAGGTGGAGGTGACTGTCAAAGACAAGATGGATATTTTACTTGAAAAACTGGGCATCTCAAATACCACAGCAAAAAAAGCCAACGACCTGAAAGCGCCTATGCCCGGGCTTATCCACGAAATAAAGGTGAGCGAGGGCCAGGAGGTTCATCAGGGCGATGCCATTCTGATTTTGGAAGCCATGAAAATGGAAAACGTGCTTAAATCGCCTGGTGACGGAATTATCAAGGCTATCTCTGTTGAAAAAGGGCAAAGCGTTGAAAAAAATCAGGTACTAATTACATTTTCCTAAGGCATAGTCGAAGGCTTTCATTTATATTTGCCTGATTTAACCATTCTTTTACCCCATACAAAAGCACGGAAGACCGGCTCTATGAAATACAAACGAATATTACTAAAACTAAGCGGCGAGGCACTCATGGGTGGTCAGAAATATGGCATTGACCCCGCACAACTTGAACAATATGCCCAGGAAATAAGAAAAGTAAAAGATGAGGGCCTTGAAGTAGCCATTGTTATTGGTGGTGGTAATATCTTCCGTGGCGTGCAATCATCTACTATTGGGATAGACAGGGTTCAGGGCGACTATATGGGGATGCTGGCAACAGTGATAAATGCTATGGCACTGCAAAGCGCTCTTGAGGCCCATGGCATGTTTACCCGCCTTATGTCAGGTATAAAAATGGAGCAAGTTTGTGAGCCTTTTATCAGAAGGAGAGCTATCAGGCATCTCGAAAAAGGCAGAATTGTGATTTTTGGTGCTGGCATAGGCAATCCTTATTTCACTACGGACTCCACGGCCAGCTTAAGGGCTATTGAAATTGAAGCCGATGTTGTGCTGAAAGGCACCCGTGTGGATGGTGTGTATTCAGCTGATCCCGAAAAAGATCCAAATGCCACCAGATACGCTCAGATTTCTTTTCAGGAAGTTTATGAAAAGGGATTGAACGTAATGGACATGACCGCCTTTACGCTATGTCAGGAAAACAATCTACCGATTATTGTATTTGATATGAACAAGCCCGGCAACCTCATTAATGTTGTGAAAGGCGAGGAAGTGGGCACTCTGATAAATTAACTTTTTTAAGAATGAATGAGGAGATACAACTATTTCTAGAGGAAGCTAAAGATTTGATGGACAAAGCCATTGTTCATTTTTCGGCAGAGCTCGCAAAAATAAGGGCTGGAAAAGCAATGCCCAACATGCTTGATGGCATCATGGTCGATTACTATGGTGCCATGACTCCCATACAGCAAGTTGCATCTGTCAATACGCCCGATGCAAGGACACTTGCTATTAAGCCCTGGGAAAAAAATATGATTTCGGAAATTGAGAAATCGATCATCAACAGCGACCTGGGCCTAAACCCTCAAAACAACGGAGAGATGGTCATGATCAACGTTCCTCCCCTGACTGAAGAGAGAAGGAAGAACCTCGTCAAACAAGTAAAAGCGGAGGCAGAAACAGCCAAAGTGAGTGTGAGAAATATCAGGAAGGATGCCAACGAATCGATCAGAAAGCTGATGAAAGAAGGGGCTGCTGAAGACGACGTGAAGAGGGCTGAGGATGAAGTGCAAAAGCTTACTGATTCGCACTCATTAAAAATCGACAAGCTTGTAGATGCAAAAGAAGTGGAGATCATGACGGTGTAGTGCCGCCGACAATACTAAATCATTGGGGAGCTGTGGTATTCAACCACGGCTCTTTTTTTTTGCATTACAAATAAAGCTTCCTCCGTTCTATCATTTCATTTACACTGTCGGGGATCAGGTACTTCACCGACTTGCCCATTTTTATTTGTTTCCGAATGAATGTGGCCGATATGTCTAGTAAAGGAGCATCAACAATTTTCACGTTTGGGTGATCTCTAAGCTCGGACGGATTCGACTGGGGCCGTGGGTACACGAGCAACCCGTGGTTTTCTAAAATGACATTAAAGTTTTTCCATTTAGGAAAAGAGGCGAGATTGTCCTCCCCTATTATGAGCTTGAATTTATACTGCGGATGCTTGTCCGTTAAATATGCCAGGGTATCCACTGTATAGCTGGGTTTGGGCATATGAAACTCGACATCAGTGGCTTTGAAATGATAGTTGTCGTGAATAGCAGCCTGCACCAGGTCGAACCGGTCAAACTCATGCTCCAGGTTGCTTCGCTTCTTCAGTGGGTTCTGAGGGCTGACAACAAACCACACCTCTTCAATTTCGGTATTCTCCAACATAGTGTTGGCAATAATGAGGTGCCCAACATGGATAGGATTAAATGAACCAAAATAGAGACCGATATCCAATAGATTGATGTTTTTTTCCTGGCAGTACCTCGTCACACGCCAGCGAAGGTGATTCGAAAAGCTAAGCTAAAAAATCTTTCACAATTTGGAGCGACATGTCTTTCGCCTTCTGCAGGTCGTCATTGAGCACAGTCACATCCAGTCGCTTTTCGAAGGTCATTTCATATTTAGCCTTCTGGAGGCGCTTTTCGAGTGTGTCTGCTGTTTCTGTGTCACGCTTTTGAAGCCTTTCCTGAAGGGTGTTTAAATCAGGCACTTTCACAAATACCGCCAGGGCCTCGGCACCAAAGTATTTCTTGAGGTTGAGCGCACCGTGTACTTCCACATCAAAAATAACATCTTTCCCCAAAGCCCATATCCTGTCTATCTCTTCCTTTAGTGTGCCGTAAAAAGATCCGTTGTACACCTCTTCCCATTCTATAAATTCGTCTCTTTCGATTTTACTTTGAAAATCGCTAAACGAGAGGAAGTAATAGTCTTTTCCGTTCACCTCCTGGTTTCGAGGTTTCCTTGTTGTGGCCGAAATAGAAAAGGCAAGGGAAGGGATATGATCTAAAAGATGCTTTACCAGAGTTGTTTTACCAGAACCTGACGGAGCAGTAAAAATAATTGCTTTGCGCATTAACCTTCAGGGGCAAGAGAAACAGAAATTTTCGATTTTATTGAGTTGAGCAAATCTGCAGGGACTTCACGCTTTTCAAGCTTGGTACGCAAGATGTTTCGAATCTCCGTTTCAACTTTGTAGTTTTTCAAACAGGGCAGGCAGCTATCGAGGTGACTCCGCAAATAATCTTCCTGAGTTGGCGACGCCTCATTGTCAAGTAGCAGATGCAAAATTTCAATACATTTCACTGACTCCTTGCAGCCTTCCTTTGCAGAACTTTGTTCCATTCTCTGTCAATTTCAATCACGAAAATTACGAAAAAAATTATTTGTAGCCCATTGTCTGAGCATATGATTTTAGCTTCTCCTTGAGTAAGTTTCTGGCTCTGTGCAATCTCGATCTCACGGTACCTATCGGAATGTCGAGAATTTTCGCCATCTCCTCGTAGGTAAAACCTTCCAGGTCACAAAGAATGATTACTGTTCTGAAGTCTACATCCAGCGCATTGAGCGCATTGGAGACCTCATCACCAATCATGTTTTGCAAAGCGTCTACTCTCAGGTCGACCGTTATATGTTCATCAACATCATCTGAGTTGTAATAAGTTTCAACTTCCTGATAATCAACTTTAGCAGGCTCCTTACTTTTCTTCCTGAAGTCGTTGATGAAGCTGTTCTTCAAGATTCGGAACAACCACGCCTTGGCGTTGGTTCCTTCCTGAAAGGAATCTATAAATCGAAAAGCTTTAAAATAAGTTTCCTGCACAAGATCCTTTGCCTCATCGTCGTCAAAAGTAAGACGGTAGGCAAAATTGTACATCGAGTCAATATGCGGCAAAAATTCCCCGTTAAAGATTTTCATCTTCTTTGAGTCACTATAGCTGTGCCGCTTTGGCCCTTCCATGGTTTCTGTTACGGTTGTTGACATGTCAATGAATTCAGCAAATTCCTTGCCCAACTGGCGGGCTATTTAGAATCAATCTCTTTTTACATAATACGACAAATCACCCGGGTTTGTTAACCAGCCCAATTTGCGAAATACGGACTGTTTTCACCTACTTTCACTCAAAATAATAAAAAAAGGCCCTTTTTGGGGGCCTTTTCTCTGTCATGAAATTATGTCAGTAATTTTAGTAACGGTAATAATCAGGCTTGTATGGGCCTTCAAGAGAAACGCCTATGTATTCGGCCTGATCGGGGCTAAGTGTATCAAGTTCGCAACCAATCTTAGCCAGGTGCAGCCTCGCTACCTTCTCGTCGAGGTGCTTGGGCAATGTGTACACCGCATTTTCGTACTTGTCGGTGTTTGTCCAAAGCTCCAATTGCGCCAACACCTGATTGGTAAAGCTATTTGACATTACAAAAGATGGGTGACCAGTGGCACAACCAAGGTTCACCAAACGTCCTTCAGCCAAAACAAGTATCTCTGATCCTTCGATATTGTAAAGGTCTACTTGCGGCTTTATCACAACTTTTGTCTGACCGTAGTTGCTATTTAACCACGCCATGTCAATTTCATTGTCAAAGTGGCCAATGTTACAAACAATAGCCTTGTCCTTCATGCTTCTGAAGTGCTCTTCTTTGATGATGTCCTTGTTGCCTGTAGCGGTTACGATGATATCAGCTTCTTTAACGGCAGTGGCCATTTTCTTTACTTCGTATCCTTCCATAGCTGCCTGCAAAGCGCAGATAGGGTCGATCTCAGATACGATCACCCTGACACCACAGCTCTTAAGCGACTCAGCGGAACCTTTTCCTACGTCACCAAATCCAGCAACAACAGCCACTTTGCCGGCCATCATCACGTCGGTAGCTCTGCGAATGGCATCTACCAACGACTCACGGCAACCATATTTATTGTCAAATTTAGACTTGGTTACAGAGTCGTTCACGTTGATCGCTGGCATAGGCAAGGTGCCCTTTTTCATTCTTTCGTACAAGCGGTGAACACCTGTGGTAGTTTCCTCAGAAAGACCTTTAATGCCAGCTACCATCTCAGGGTATTTGTCCAGCACCATATTGGTAAGGTCGCCACCATCGTCAAGGATCATATTGAGAGGCTTCCTGTCCTCACCAAAAAATAGTGTCTGCTCGATACACCAGTCAAACTCTTCGGCATTCATGCCTTTCCATGCAAACACGGGAACACCGGCGGCGGCAATAGCAGCGGCGGCATGATCCTGTGTAGAAAAGATATTACAGGAAGACCAGGTAACATCTGCACCCAGTTCAACCAGCGTTTCAATAAGAACGGCTGTTTGAATAGTCATATGCAAACAACCTGCAATACGGGCTCCTTTGAGAGGCTTGGAAACGCCATATTCTTCCCGAAGTGCCATCAAACCAGGCATTTCGGCTTCTGCCAGACGGATTTCTTTCCTGCCCCAATCGGCCAGTGAAATGTCTTTTACTTTGTAATTAAGACTTGTTTCAATCATTTTATTATAATATTGATTTATAAATCGATGCAAAAGTAGCGCATAACTTTTTGTAAGCCAAGTGGAAGAGGTATTTAAGGAGTAGCTACTTCCACAAGAAATCTATCTCTTTTAAGTCGTACTCCTTTACATTTCCTTCTCGTTCAACCTTAAGTTTTCCAAGTTCAGAAACGCCAAGAATTTTGCCCTCAAACGTTCCCTCTTTGTCACGGTATGACCGCTGTTCCCCCCATCCTATCATGGACTTCAAATAGTCTGCCTTCAGTTTTTCAGAGGCGCCACCTTTAAGTTGAAGGTATAAAGACTCAATATTCCGGGACAACTTCTCCAGCACAAGTTCCTTGTCCAGGCCGCTTCCCGCTTCAAGCGCCATTGAGGTGGCTTTTTCTGTGGTAAATACCAATTGATTCACGTTTAAGCCTACTCCCACAACTGAAGTTTCGATCATGCTTCCTTTCAGCGTGCTTTCAATCAGGATACCGGTAATCTTCTTGTTGCCTGCATATATATCATTAGGCCATTTGACTTTTACATTCTCAAGTCCAAACTCGCTTAGTGTTTTTTTAACTGCAATAGACACAATGATGTTTAAAAAAAACTGCTGCGAAGGCTTTAAGAAAGTGGGCTTCAGCACCACCGACATCATGATATTTTTACCTGGCTCTGACTCCCAGGAGTTGCCTCTTTGGCCCCGGCCTGCCAATTGCTCGTCGGCTATCACCACTGCACCTTCGTTGACATGCTCTATTTCGGCCAATTGTGTAGCTATCGAGTTGGTTGAGTGACATTTTGGCAGGTAAACCACCTTTTTGCCGATAAAGAGATTTTTGGAGAAAATTTTGTGCAATCTTTTTTCGTAGTTTTGTAGACAAAGTAAAATGTTTTGAATGACAGTAAAAAAGGGCAAAATGCCAGTTGAACCTAAAACGGTTGAACTCAATGATTTGGTGGTGCAGGGAATGGCAGAAAAGAAAGCCCACGACATAGTAGTTTTGGATCTGAGAAATGTAAAAAATGCTGTAGCTGATTATTTCATTATCTGTTCTGGCAACTCGGACACTCAAATAGATGCCATTTGTGATTCTGTAGAAGAATTCGTTTTTAAAGCTTCAAAACAGTCCCCCTGGAAAAAAGAAGGTAAGCAAAACAAAGAGTGGATCCTTTTGGATTACATAGATGTGGTAGCTCACATATTCAAAAAAGATAAGCGTGATTTCTATTCGCTGGAAGAGCTTTGGGGAGATGCAGTGATCACTCCGGTGGAAAGCTCATCCATTTAAGGAACATTAGCGATAGAAAAGCGTTTTATCAATCTGTACAATAGATTTAGATTTAGAAAGATTAAAGAATGGCAAATCAAGATAGACCGAGGAAAAACCTGATTCCAAAGCCTCCGCAGAGACCCAATTATCAAATTTGGGTGATTCTAACTCTTCTGGCGGTAGTGCTGGGAATTACTTATTTCAACAACAGCTCTTCATCAGTAACTATTTCGCAAAAAAGGTTTGAGCAAATGCTGCTCAGCAATGATGTGAAAGGGGTGGTGCTTTTAAGAACGCAAAACCTTGTTGAAGTAACATTAAAAGAAGAAGCACTCAATAACAGTAAATACAAGGTAGAGTTGGAGCAGAGAAATCCTTTCTCGCTCAGCCAGGGGCCACACTACAAATTCAAAATCATTTCAGCCGACAACTTCGATGAGAAGTTTCGGGAGATTGAGAAAGGGCTGCCTGACAACCAGAGAATTGAGTACAAAATCGAGGAAGGGTCTGACATCACCAACATTTTCTTTAATTGGGGTTTCTTGTTCCTGATCCTGTTCGGCTTCTGGTTTTTGATGCGCCGGATGACCGGTGGCGGCGGACCTGGCGGACAGATTTTCAATATTGGAAAATCAAGAGCCGCATTGTTTGATGCAGAAAACAAGGTGAAGATCACCTTCGTGGATGTGGCAGGACTTGACGAGGCCAAAGAAGAGGTAAAAGAAATTGTAGACTTTCTAAAGAACCCAGCCAAATTTACTAAGCTGGGTGGTAAAATACCTAAGGGTGCTTTGCTGGTAGGCCCTCCGGGCACAGGTAAAACACTTTTGGCGAAAGCGGTAGCTGGTGAGGCTGCTGTGCCTTTCTTCTCACTTTCGGGTTCCGACTTTGTGGAAATGTTTGTGGGTGTAGGTGCTGCAAGGGTACGTGACCTGTTTAAGCAAGCGAAAGAAAAAGCGCCATGTATAGTGTTCATAGACGAGATTGACGCTATTGGTCGCTCAAGAGGCAGAGGCCAGGTGCCTGGCTCCAACGATGAAAGAGAGAATACGCTGAACTCGCTGCTGGTTGAAATGGATGGCTTTGCTACGGACTCAGGTGTTATCATCCTTGCGGCTACTAACCGCCCCGACGTGCTTGACAGCGCTTTGCTGCGCCCGGGCAGGTTTGACCGTCAAATCAGTATTGATAAGCCAGATGTAATTGGCAGAGAGGCTATTTTCAAAGTGCATTTGAAGCCTATTAAGATGTCGAAAGATGTGGACGTGAAAAAACTGGCTGCACAAACTCCAGGCTTTGCCGGTGCTGAAATTGCCAACGTGTGTAACGAGGCCGCACTTATCGCAGCCAGAAGAGACAAAGAAGCCGTTGACATGCAAGACTTTCAGGATGCCATTGACAGAGTTATTGGTGGTCTGGAGAAAAAGACAAAAATCATTTCGCCGGAAGAAAAGAAAATTGTTGCCTACCATGAAGCTGGTCATGCAGTGGCCGGTTGGTTCCTTGAGCACGCCGATCCGTTGGTGAAAGTATCCATTGTTCCCCGTGGTATTGCGGCGCTTGGGTATGCGCAGTATCTGCCGAAAGAGCAGTTCCTGTACCAAACTGAGCAGTTGCTTGATGAGATGAGTATGGCTTTGGGTGGTCGTGCCGCTGAGGAGATTATTTTTGGTAAGATATCGACCGGAGCGCTGAGCGATTTGGAGAGGGTAACCAAGATGGCCTACAGCATTGTGACGATCTATGGCATGAATGATAAAATTGGCAACGTTTCGTTCTATGATTCAAAGCAGTCGGAATACGCCTTCAACAAGCCCTATTCTGAATCAACTGCCGAAACTATAGACTCTGAGGTGAGAAACATTATTTCCACTGCCTACGAGCGTACGAAGAAGATGCTAACCAAGCATAAGAAAGAGCTTGAAGTTATCGCCAAAGAGCTTCTGGAGAAGGAAATCATTTTCCAGAATGATTTGGAAAGGCTGATTGGCAAACGCCCCTTTGAAAAGCAAACCACCTACCAGGCATTTACCAACAATAACGCCAACGGAGAGGGAGTAGAAGCAGTGGTCGAAGGTGAAGAAAAAACCGATGATGAAGTTGAAGCTTTGAAAAAATCGGTAGCAGAGGAAGTTACAAATGAAGAAACCTCAGACGTAGTTGAGGATACAACCAAAAAGTAATCTTCTGTAAATAATATTTGATTCAAAGATCAGGTTAACGCCTGATCTTTTTATTTTGTACCCATATGCAGTTTGACAACGGTACCCTCCCGGATGGGAAATTGATCTATTTTGCCAGTGATTTTCACCTTGGAGCCCCTAACCAAACAAAGAGCCGGGAAAGGGAGAACAAGGTGGTGAAATGGCTGGCAAGTATCGAAGACTCTGCCGCTGCCATTTTTCTTGTCGGCGATATTTTTGACTTCTGGTTTGAGTACAACCATGTAATCCCCAAAGGCTTTGCCCGGTTTCAGGGGAAAATTGCTGAGCTGGTTGATAAAGGCATTCCAGTCATCTTTTTCTCAGGCAACCACGATATGTGGATGGCCAGCTACTTTACTGAAGAGTTTGGAATACCAGTGTACCATGAAAACAAGAGCTACGTCATTAACGGAGTAAAGCTGCTGGTGGGTCACGGCGATGGTCTTGGGCCTGGCGACTATCGATATAAATTTCTTAAGAAGATTTTCAGGAACAAGCTTTGCCAATGGGCATTCAAATGGCTGCACCCCAATGTGGGAATGGCCATCGCTCACAAATGGTCTAGCAACAGCAGGATCAGTAACCTGAAGTACGACGAGGCCTTCCTGGGGGATGATGAATGGCTTTGGACATATTGCAAAGAAGCTGAAGCCAAAGAGCACCACGACTACTATATTTTCGGGCACAGGCACCTGCCCCTTGACCTGGAAGTTGGGAAGAGCAGCAGATACATTAACTTAGGCGAGTGGATCAACCACTGTACTTATGCGGTATTTGACGGAAAAAAAGTTGAGCTCAAAAGGTTTGAATAAGACTGCTGTCGCATGTCTGGCTCTACTCTTATCTGGTTTCTTATGCCGGGCCCAGCTAGTGGTGGAAAAAAATGTGCCCGGGCCAGTTGTCACGGCTCAGTCGGTAGACAGAAGAGGCGATTTCTATCTTGCATTTAAGAACGGCACCGTAGCCAAATACGACACCACGGCCAGACAGATTGTGAACTACTCTCCCAGAAGGTTGGGGCAAGTCACGCTGATTGATCCCTGGAACCCACTAAAGACCTTTCTGTTTTACGAAGAATTTCAATCTATCGTCATACTCGACAGGTTTATGTCTCCCACCACCGAGTATGACCTCACGGGCAAGTCTCAGAGCTTTATACGGCTCGCCTGCCCCTCGCAGGATAACTCGTTCTGGCTGATCGACGAGTCGTACAACGGGTTGATCAAGTTCGATCCGATTGATCAAAAAATCCAGACGAAAATTCCTTTCAACTCATCGATACCGGTGAATGGCAAGATTCTATTCATTAGGGAATACCAGAACGTGCTTTTTGCCGCTCTGGATAATGGGGGCATTGCTTACTTTGACAACCTCGGAAATTATCAGGGGATAATCGACAGCCCGGCTTGCAACTTCTTTTGTTTTTCGAAGAATCAGCTCTACCTGACAAGTAGCGGCAGTATTTTTATCCAGGATCTATACAGTAGCGAGAAAAACGAAATCAGTTTACCTGACACGTATTTGCATGCCCTGCTGATTGGTCATCGTGTGGTAGGGACAAAAAAAGAAGGAGGCTTTGACCTCCTTCGTTGATAATAGTTATCGGGATGGATGTATTATTCTGTAGTGGATGACATACCCCTGAACAAGTCAAGAATTTTATTCCTAAACGCTATGCTATACTTCGCATTTATCAACGTAATCTCGGCATTGTTTTTATTGTTCAGGCTTTCAAGGTATGTATAGAAATCTGTCGCACCAGTATCAAATCGGGTTTGAACGAAATTAAATGTTTGCTCCTGTGCTTCGAAGTTTTCCAAAGCAGATTCGTAGGAGGTAATGGATGAAACTAAATCCAGATAGTCCCTCTGAATTCTATTTGTTATATCCAAAATTGCCTGCTTGTAATTCAATTCAGCGTTAAACATTCCCACCTTGGCCTGTGCTACCTGGTTTTTAACCAAAAAGTTGTTGAAAATTGGCACACTTATCTGGAATCCATAGTAATTGTTTGTAAAGGTCTTGTACTGAGAGAACAACTCTCCATCATTGTTGGTCGAGTATCGAGTGCCGATTCCGGCGCCAATACCAACGGAAGGATAGTAACTGGTGCGGCTCACCTTCAAGGCATTTTTAGCCGCTTGCATGGTATAAAAAGAGCTCTTGACATTGTAAGAGTTCTCTAAAACTTCCGCCATTACTTGCTGAAATGGTTCCACCTGGGTATCCTCCGCAGAAACCTGCACTTCGATATCCTGAAGCACATAGTTCTCAGGATCATTTAGTTGTAACGTTTGAATCAGCGCTAGAAAATCACTTTTGTACTGGTTTTCGAGGCCCACAAGCGTTAGCTTCTGGTTTGCAACCTGGGATCTGAAGTTGTACACATTCTCCAAGCTGGCTACACCGACAGATTCACGCTTTTCTTCACGTTCAAGCTGCGATTGAAGCAGTTCAAGCCTGCGTTCGGAGTTTTTGATATTTTCCCTATCAAGTGAAACGTTCAGAAACCTTAGCAAGACATTCGCCCTGACTATTAATTCAGAGTACCTAAGTGCGTAAACTGACGACTCCAACTCATTCTCCCTTCTATGCAACAAATGATGATTATAGAAAGCACTAAACAAGTTCATATTAGAGCTTAAAGTAGGGCTTGACTGCTCAAAAGTTGTCGTTACGAACTGGCCGGAGTTATTGTCAAAGTTAGTTCCATTAGAAACAGTGTAGCCAATAGAGCCATTAAGATTCGGGAGAAAATTCATCACTGCTTGCCGCTTGTTTGACACGGCTGCAATTACATTGTTTTGCGCCCTCTTCAAATCTATATTATTCTGAAGCGCCAGCTCCATAGCCCTTTCTAGAGTGAGAACTTCGGGTTCGGCTTGCGAAAAGGCCGGGCTCACCAATATTGAAAACAAGGGCACAAACAGAAGGTGCCACACATTCACTTTTCTCATTATAAACATATCCATTTTTTCAAGTCCATCTCCTATTTACCAATGAATATGCCATTTATTTAATACATTGATTATCAATTAATTATAGTTGCTGTTTTTGAAGAAATGTGTACGGATACGGTACAGTTGTGTTCAGATTTGAACCTGAGAAATACAAAAGACAGTTCCAGCTGTTGGGAATCGATAGTGCTGGAGTGAATAGTACTCATAAAAAAAGGCCGCCTTTTGGGCAGCCTCTTCATTAATCAGGGTGTAATTTAAGTAGAAAGGGTATTATCCTAGTCTCTTTGAGTAGATGTAGTTGATCTTTTCTTCTACCATCTCGGTTACTTCCTCTTTGCTAAGCTTTGATTTTTTGCTCAACTGCTCAACAAACTCATCCATTGTAATGTCCTGAAGGTTCAGGTCACTCATTTTTATGTTAGCGAAAGTATCTTTCAATTCAGTTTCAAGATCTGCTACAACTGTGTGATTAAGGTGTCGTTCCATATCAATCATTGTTGGGGTTAATTCCTATTTCCTCTCAATTATAAGCAGAAGGATTATAATTTCATATAACGGCTTGTTAGTCAGTAATTTACAAATGAGTCTCCCATCGGTTCTTTTTAAACCCAAAAAAAGAGGATTTGCAGAAACAAAAATTTTTTAGGGTTGAAATAAGCCCGAACAGATTCGCACGGGAATAAATCCTGAGGATGGCAAGGCTCAAAAACAGCTTAAAAAAAACTTTCTTCGGACGTGAAAAAAATTTTATTTCTTCGCAGAAATTGAAAATTCCCTCAGTTTGGGGGATTACAAACCTCGAAACCCTGACCATCTTGCTCCCGGTTTTCGATTGATTGTGACCTTCCCTCAACACACACTTAGGTAGTAGAATCCTCTTCACAGTGTTAGGGAAGGTTCTTTTTTGTAGCCACAAAGACGGATCAATCTGTATTTCTGGGGGGATTGATGTTTGGCATGGGTATTTTCTGCTTGCATAAAAAAGCAAAAGGTCCAAGCGAGACGCATTGAACCAGTTTTGCTTTTTTATTGCCGCCTATTTGCTGAATCGAATTACACTCCTTTTGAGTTTTATCCCCCAGATTTTCCGCTTGATCCACAAAGACTCAAAGGCAAGAAGAAGCGCTTGCTACTTTGTAGGTTTTAGTTCGCTCATGATCCGAAACACCAGGTTAGCCGCTAGTTTCGCTGTTCTATTGTCCTGATCGAAGGCTGGGTTCATTTCTGCAATGTCGCAGGTAAGCACTTTGCCTGTGCCCATAATGATGCGCAGTAGCTCGGCTACCTGCTGTGGTGCCAGCCCCATTACAGCCGGAGCACTTACACCCGGAGCAAATGCGCCATCCATTACGTCGAGGCATATGGTGAGGTAAATATGATCGAGGGGCTTGGCGAATTTATGGATCACCTTTTCTATCTCGGCTGTAGAAAGCTGAAAGAGCGTTCCTGCTTCCAGGTATTTTACTTTCTTCCGGTGGGCAGTCTTGTAAAGGGCAGTGGTATTGCCGGACGGCTGGATGCCAAGGCACATATAGTCGAAAGGCTTTCCTTCCTGGGCAAGAAAATTGGCTATTTGCAAAAATGGCGTCCCCGATGTGGGTGCATGTGGGTCGTTTCGCAGATCGAAATGTGCATCGAGATTGATGATACCGATCTTCTTATCCGGACAATGGGCAAAAGCTCCGAGAAAATGTCCGTAGGCGATTTCATGTCCGCCTCCCAAAAGTATAGGGAAGTAACCTGTATCCAATAATGTTGCTACCTTTTGTCCCAAAAGCTTCTGAACCGTTTCCAGGTTGCCATTGGGGCAAAGCACATCGCCGGCATCGAAAAGGGAAACAGATGATTGGCCGTGCCAGGGTAAATTGGCTGCCATTTTCCTGATAACATATGGCCCTTCAGAGGCTCCTCTCCTACCAAAGTTTTTTCTTACTCCTTCGTCGGAACAAAAGCCTAGCAGCGCAAATTTCCTTTCACCCGCAGCCGAAGCAATAGGTCTTGACAGATCGAGCATTTGAATGACATGGTGCCAGCGGGCGCCATCCGGCCCATCATATTTATCAGTTCTTCCTCGCCAAATGTTTCTGTCAGGTGATCTGTACATGCCTTTAAATCAGAAAGCCAATCGTTTTGTTTATGTGGAGCGAAGTTAAAAGATTTAATGAAGGCTCCGATAGTGAATATTGTTGGGTGTTAAACCTACTGAGCAAATGACAGTTTATTCGCCCACTTTTTATTCAACTAGCCGCCCATTTTTCCATACGGCCACTGGTTTCATTTTACCCTGGTGATATAGCACCTCCCGGTAGTCCGTTGTTTCAAAAGCAATAAAATCTGCCAAATTGCCGGACATTAGGCTTCCTCGGTCGTCCAGGTCAAGGGCTTTCGCTGCCCGGAAGGTGATGCCTGCCCAGGTTTCGGCCATGGAAAGCTTCTGCGAAGCTCCCAACACCGCCGCCTGCATCAGCAAATCACCCATAGGAGCACTGCCTGGGTTCCAGTCGGTGGCGATGGCGAGGCAGCCTCCATAGTCTAGTAGCTTTCTGGCAGGAGCAAATGGCAAGCCCAAGCCCATAGAGGCACCTGGCAAAACTACGCCAATCGTATTGCTCTCGGCCAGGTACTTGATATCTACGTCGGTAGAAGCTTCGAGGTGGTCGGCGCTGAGAGCTCCCATGTCAACAGCCAGCTTGCTACCACCAGAGCTGAACTGGTCAGCGTGCACAGTGAGGTGGAAACCCATATCCTTCGCCCTGGTCAGGTACTTTTTGCTCAGTGCGACATCAAAAGCACCGTCTTCCACAAAAATATCTACCCTGTTGGAAAGGCCCTCCTCTTTTACCTGCGGCAATAGGTTGTGGGCCAGAAAATCGAGGTATTCGTCAGCCTTGTCGAATTCACCTGGTTTGACGTGGGCCGCCAGACAAGTGGGGATAAGGTCGAGCAAATATTCCTTTGACGTGCGGCTGATGGCTTCCAGCATCTTAAGCTCGTCGGCCAGGTTAAGGCCATAACCACTTTTCACTTCAATGGTTGTCACCCCTTCTGTCATGTGCCGTGTTGCCCGCCCGGCTACCAGTCTCTCTAATTCGGCCAAGGTAGCCGCCCTTGTCTTTTGCACCGTGTCATGGATACCACCGCCGCCTTTCAAAATTTCCTGATAGCCAGCACCTCCCACCTTCAGCTGGTAGTCTTTTGCCCGAGAGCCCGCAAAGCAGATATGGGTGTGGCAGTCGATGAGGCCGGGAAGAGCCACATAGTCGCCTTCCATTTCAAAAACATTCTTGTGCTTTTTTGTTCCTTCTTCGAAGTCAACTATCTCGACAATACGATCGCCGAGGAGCACAATACCTGCGTTCGGTACCACCAGAAGCTGATCGTCCGTTATTGGGCCCTTTGTTGGCAGGTTTGCCAGTGTGACGACTTGTTTGAAAGGGCCGATGAGTTGGGGGGTGTGCATTTTTTTTGAAATATGTCTTTGGACTCGTTAACCGCTTTGTCATCATTTTTGCGTAAAGGCAAAATGCCGCCAAAGCTCTATACTTTTTTCCTATAGCGATGGGCGTTAAACCCATTGCTCAGTTTGCTTGGTTACTACTTGGCCGAAAACTTAATTTGCTAGCTATTGGTAATTCTCTGTCCTCAAGCCGGACTGGCTGTTACTTTTCCTTGATGAAAAGTAACCAAAAATCAACGAAAAATTAACGCTCAAGCCAATAACGCTCAAGCTGCCGCCATTTTTCGCCCTCCCTCCTAAGAGGGCACTACTCTTATTAATAAGTAGATTTATAATCTAATGTACTCGCCGAAATAAAT